>OBZG01000154.1_pt1 | contig 87151 bp, 60 predicted proteins | sample 1550701 | NCBI WGS metagenome assembly OBZG01 (sample SAMEA2580229, study PRJEB22360) | human gut metagenome | biome: human gut; feature: human-associated habitat; material: faeces | place: Denmark | collected 2008/2010
CAGGAGCGTCTGTCCCTGGCGGAAAAAAGAAACCGTCAGGAAAGAAGAAACAAAACAAGCAGAAAAGAAAGAGAACAGGAAAAGCGTAGGAAGAAGCAGGAACGGGATCGTAGGAAACAGAAAAACATTCCTACAACTGCACAGCAGAGTATTCCGTATATTCGGATGCTGCAGGATGGTATCTGCCAGGTGACAAAGACCTTTTTCTCTAAGACAATTCAGTTTTATGACATCAACTATCAGCTTGCTTTAAATGAGGATAAAACCACGATATTTGAAAATTACTGTGATTTCTTAAACTACTTTGATTCTTCCATCAGTGTGCAGCTGTCCTTTATCAATCAGCAGGTGGATGTGGCAGAATTTGAGAAAAGCATTGATATTCCGGATCAGAACGATGACTTTAACGCCATTCGTGAAGAGTATCGTACTATGTTGAAGAATCAGCTTTCCAAAGGAAATAATGGTCTGGTGAAGACAAAGTATATCACTTTTGGAATCGAAGCAGAAAGCCTGAAGGTGGCAAGGCCAAGGCTTGAAAGAGTCGAAACAGATATCTTAAATAACTTTAAGGTCCTGGGAGCACAGGCACATTCCCTGAATGGTCTGGAAAGGCTGGAGATTATGTATCATGTGTTCAACCAGGATCGGATTGAACCATTTAAGTTCCAGTATAAGATGCTTCCGGAAACCGGATTAAAGACCAAAGATTTTATTGCACCGACTTCCTTTAACTTTTCCAAGAATCAGACATTTTTGATGGGAAGAACGATGGGAAGTGTGAGTTACCTGCAGATTCTTGCACCGGAGCTGACAGACCGGATGCTAGCAGACTTTCTGGATGTGGATGACAGCATCAATGTCAACATTCATATCCAGTCCATTGATCAGAGTTCAGCAATCAAAATGATCAAGAGCAAGATTTCAGATTTGGATAAGATGAAGATTGAAGAGCAAAAGCGGGCAGTACGTTCCGGTTATGATATGGACGTGCTTCCATCGGACCTTGTGACTTATGGAGAAGAGGCGAAGAACCTGTTGGAAGATCTGCAGTCCAGAAATGAGAGGATGTTCCTTGTAACGGTTCTGGTAATGAATACCGCAAAGAAGCGTCAGAAGTTGGATAACAATATTTTCCAGGTGCAGGGAATCGCACAGAAATATAACTGTTCTTTAAAACAGCTGGATTATCAGCAGGAAGCTGCACTTATGTCCTGTATTCCACTGGGAGTCAATCGGATTGAAATCCAGAGAGGACTTACCACATCTTCAACAGCGATCTTCGTGCCATTTACGACACAGGAACTGTTTCAGGAAGGGGAAGCTCTTTATTATGGATTGAATGCATTATCCAACAACATGATCATGGTTGATCGGAAACGTTTGAAGAACCCGAATGGACTGATTCTTGGTACACCGGGTTCCGGTAAATCGTTCTCTGCAAAAAGGGAGATTACCAACTGTTTCCTGATCACGGAAGACGATATCATTGTCTGTGATCCAGAAGCCGAATATTCGGCACTTGTGCAGGCATTGCATGGGCAGGTGGTTCGGGTTTCACCGGTATCTGACCAGTATATCAATCCGATGGATCTGAATCTGAATTATTCCGAGGAAGACAATCCACTGTCATTAAAAGCAGATTTTATTCTGTCTTTGTGTGAACTGATTGTTGGAGGAAAGAATGGATTGGAGCCGGTAGAAAAGACCATTATTGACCGTTGTGTGCGGTTAGTATATCAGGAATACCTTGCCGATCCAGTACCTGAGAAGATGCCAATCCTGGAGGATTTATATAATCTTCTGAGAAAACAGGAAGAGCCGGAAGCACAGCGACTGGCCACATCATTGGAGATTTATGTTACAGGTTCTTTGAATGTGTTTAATCATCAGACAAACGTGGATATCAATAACCGCATTGTATGCTTTGACATCAAGGAACTTGGTAAGCAGCTGAAAAAAATCGGGATGCTTGTAATCCAGGATCAGGTCTGGAACAGGGTAACGATGAACCGTTCTGCCCATAAGTCCACCAGATATTATGTGGATGAGTTCCATCTTCTTTTGAAGGAAGAGCAGACCGCAGCTTATAGTGTGGAGATATGGAAGAGATTTCGTAAATGGGGTGGTATTCCAACTGGAATAACCCAGAATATCAAGGATTTATTGTCTTCCAGGGAGATAGAGAATATATTTGAAAATTCAGATTTTATTTATATGCTCAATCAGGCATCCGGAGACAGGCAGATTCTGGCAAAACAGCTGAATATCTCACCAACCCAGCTGTCCTATGTAACCAACAGTAATGAGGGGGAAGGACTTCTGTTCTATGGAAATGTCATTATCCCATTTGTAGACAGATTCCCGAAGAATTCCCTCTATAAAATCATGACAACCCGCTTAGAGGAGACTTCTGAAGCAGGTTAAATCAAAGGAGAAAGCAATGGTACGAGCAATTTCATATGTATTAACTTTTAGTGGCGGTGCTGTATTTGGCATCGCTTTTCTCTGTTTATTACAGGCAGGGAAAGGGTATCCGAAGAAGGAGGAGTAAGTAGTGGCAGAACAGAGAATGAAAGTCAGGGACAAGAAAGTCCAAAAGATGACCAAGGATGGTCTGGTGGAAGAAAACCTGACAGATAAATCTTCTGTTCGTGTCAGTAACCGTGCCAGTGATGTGCAGATGGGAAGAAAACAGGGGGAAAAAGAAGAAAACCTTGTGGATAAGTCTCCTCGCCAGTCTGAACGGAGTGGGAAAAATATTCGTCCCTCTGTGCAAAAATCCAGAGATGCACCGGAACTGATACGGACAGAGAAGCAAAGTGAGGATTTTGGACAGAGTAGTAAACAGCAAAATAGAAAAAGAATCCGTGCTGAAGTCGGAAAAGAATCCAGACTTGCAGAAAAATCCGAAGCCGGACAGTCAGGGAGACTGAAAGAAAAACGTGCTGATCTATCAGAAAACAGAGGAGACAGCCGGAGAAATCAGACAGGTGGCAGCAAAAAGCCAAAACAAAAACAACGTTTGAAGTTTGCTTATGAGGAAACTGGTGCTTCTGTGAAAAATGACAAAGATATGGAGAAATTGAACCAGATGGATACGGATGGAGTCAATTTCCGCCATCAGAAACAGAAAGAAAAAGCCAAAAAGTTTTCTTATGAAGAAGCAAGAAAGAAAAAGGAAGCAAAGCAGCATTCCAAGAAAGCACAGGTCTATCAGGCAAATGAAGGAGAAGCTCCTGGAAAGAAGAAATCCCGTTTGAAGTTTGGTGAAGGGGAATCTGTGAAAACAGAAAAAGCTTCTGTTGTCAAGAAAGCAGGAAGTGCAACTTCCGTAGCATTGCACCGTGAGATCAGCAAAAATGAAGACGATAATGCGGCGGTAGAAGGTGCCCATAAGTTGGAAGAAGGCGGCGAAGGTATTTACCGGCTGGAACAGAGAAGTGCCAGACGAAGGAAACAGAGGGCTTCCAGAAAGAGAAGCAGACTGGAGAGACAGGTAGAGAAACAGACACAGGCGGCAGCCCGTCAGGAGCAGAAGAAGCTGAAAAAACAGATTCAGAAGCAACAGATCAAACGGGATTATGCCAAAGCGAAGCGAAGTGAACAGACAGTAGGAACAGCTGCAAAAGGTACGATTGATTATATCAAGAAGATTGGCGGCAAAGTCACCAACTTCTTTAAAGAAAACCGGAAGGTGTATATCAGTGTAGCAGTTCTGATCGGATTGATGTTTCTAATCATAACGAATGTCACGTCATGCTCTGCAGTGTTTTTACAAAATGTGATCACTTACACCGGAACCAGTTATCTGTCATCGGATCAGGCAATCCGGGAAGCGGAACTGTATTACACACAGCTGGAAGCTAATCTGCAGGAGCGGATCAACAACATGGAATCGGAAGAACCGGGACATGAGGAATACCGATATAACATCGGACCTATTGAGCATGATCCCTTTATCCTGATCAGTTATCTGTCAGCAAAGTATGAAGAGTTTACGTTTGAACAGGTCAAGCCGGAGCTGGATGCTTTGTTTGCAGAGCAATATCATCTGACTACAGAAGCGGTCAATGAGACTGTGACAGAGACAGCAACAGTAAGAGTTGGAGAATCTTTGGGACAGGTTGTAACAAGCGGATATTGTAATTGTCCAATCTGCTGTGGTATTTGGAGCGGAGGACCAACTGCCAGTGGAGCATATCCAACAGCCAATCACACCTTAGCGGTAGATGCTTCCAATCCGTTTGTTCCAATGGGAACAAAGGTGGTAATGAATGGTGTCGAATATACGGTAGAAGATACCGGAGCTTTCGCAAGATACGGGGTACAGTTTGACGTCTACTATGATAATCATGCGGCGGCATCTGCACATGGACATCAGACATGGGAATGCTATCTGGCAGATGATAACGGAAGTCAGGAAGTGGAAGTGACTAGGACAAGGGATGTAGATGTGCTGAATGTCACCTTAAATAGTGGAAACCTGATGTCAATCTGTCAGGACAGGTTGGGATTTTTCCAGAAAGAACTGTTCAGTGCCTACAACGATACAAAAGGCAACTTGCAGATGTTTGCGACACCGGTTGATTTTAACTGGTATTCCAGTGTGACCAGCTATTATGGATACAGGATTCATCCAATATCAGGAGCAAATCAGCTTCATAATGGTATGGATATCGGAGCACCGGAAGGGACAAAAGTAATGGCAGGGCTGACCGGAACGGTTACAACTTCTGCTTATAACGACAGCTATGGCAATTATGTTGTGATCAAGGACAGTAAAGGCTATGAACTGCGGTATGCACATTTAAGCAGCCGGAGTGTATCTGCAGGAGCATCCGTCACGAAAGGTGATGAGATAGGGCTTGTAGGAAATACTGGAAATTCTACAGGAAGCCATCTTCACATTGAACTTCTGAAAAATGGAGAGCGGTTAAACCCGATCTTTTATCTGGAAACAGGAGAAGGGGCAGGATTTGGCGGCAATGAATATACCAGTGAAGCAGCACAGCGTTTGTTAAATGAAGCAGCAAGATATCTTGGAACACCATATGTATGGGGTGGATATTCCCCAAGTGGATTCGATTGTTCTGGATTTGTAAGCTACTGTCTGACAAACTCTGGTGTAAGGAATACAGGAAGACTAACAGCACAGGGACTGTACAACATTTGTACACCAGTAGCCCAGTCGGAGGCGCAGCCGGGAGATCTGATTTTCTTTACTGGAACTTACGACGCAGGGGAGCCGGTAACGCATATCGGAATCTATGTAGGCAATGGTCAGATGATCCATTGTGGACATCCGGTGCAGTATACGTCCATCAATTCCCCATACTGGCAGAGCCATTTCTATGGATTTGGACGATGGTAAGAAAAAAGGGCGGCTGCATCAGCCGTCCGGAAAGGAGAAGAGATGAAAAGTCTTGAAAAAGCAACGGCAGATTATGAGAAAGCCAAGGAAAAAATGGAAGCATCCAAAGCCAGATATGAAGCAGATTTAAAGCGTTTCAAGGCTGCGGAGATAGCAAAAACAGAAGCGGAAAATCTGGAAATTGTAAAAATTATCCGTGCGATGGATATGAGCATTCCAGAGCTGGAAGCTTTCAAAAAGAGAATGAAAAATGAACTGCCCGGCAGGGTAGAAATACAGAAGGAGGAAACAAGGTCTGATGATGAATTTAGAGAAGATGAAACAGAAGAAATCTAAAAATAGCGTGAAAAAAGGATTGCTTGCAGCAACGACATTTCTTTGCCTGACAACACCTTTGCTCCAGACACAGACTGCTTATGCAGCTGAGAATACCACACCTGCAATCACGATTGAGAAACCGGATGGCTGGAAACAGGGAGAAACAATCATTGCTGTTACGGTAGATGCCAGCCATATGCCGGAAGGTTTCTCGATAGCAAAAATTGAAGCAAAAGCAGGAAAAGATGGAAGCTGGCAGGATGTAACTGGAAGCGGAAGTATCACGATTACTGGAAACCAGACAGTGTACGTGCGTGTGACAGATGGTGAGGGGAAGGTCTATGAGCAGAATCGCTCTATTAAGTGTTATGACACGGAAAAGCCGACACTCTCTGCTTCCCTGACAGATGGTGTGCTGACGATTCAGGGGAATGATACAGTATCCGGGATTACTGCAGTAACAGTCAATGGCACCACTTATACAGACTTGAAGGATGGAATGCTGAGAGTGCAATTGACACAGAAAGATTTTACTACAAAACAGATTGAGATTACGGTAACAGACGGTGCCGGAAATACTTCGGAAAAGTATGTACTGCAGAATCCTTATTATGAATGGGCAAAGAAGCAGGCAGAGAAACAGAAAACTTCCAGTGACAGTAATGGTGCAATGGCAACTACGACCAGTGCAGATGCAACTGGGACTGAGAAAACAACGACTTCACCACTTCCACAGGATGCACAGGCTTCTGAGCCGACAGATGCAAAAGGAACCGTGGATGATCGGACAGTAACAGGTATTGAGGAACAGCTTAATAAAGAAGGCGAGACAGCAGATTCTGTTACCAAAACAGCTACGGAAGGCACAAAAGAGTTTTATACCATTTCAACTAAGAGTGGTAAGATTTTCTATCTGATCATTGATAATTCAAAATCTCAGGATAATGTGTATTTTCTTACAGAAGTCAGTGAAAAAGATCTGATGAATTTCACACTTTCTGATTCGGTGACACTTCCGGAAGTGGATACGGTTTATGCAGAACCAGAGAAAAAAGCAGAGGAAGAAAAACCGGAAACGACAGAGTCAGCCGAGAAAGATAAGGTAGAGGATGATATTCAGATGCCTGAAGATAAAAGTCCATTTGGAATGTATCTTTTGATTGCACTGGTTGCAGTCGGAGCTGCGGCAGGAGGATATTACTTCAAAGTCTATAAACCAAAACATGAATATGATGACGAGGATGAGATGGAAGAGGATGAAGATGAATCCGAAGATTCAGAGTCAGAAAAACGGGAAGTAGATGATGCAGATGAGCAGGAAGAAAGTACAGAACCGGAAATCCTGAGAGATGAAGATTTTGACGATAATGTGCTGGAAGATGAAGAAGAGGAGGAAGGGCGATGATTGAGTGCAGAATAAGAAATATCAGATTATATACGCCGATCCACCTTGGCAGTATAAAAGGAAAGCGGGTCAGGGAATTGCTTCAGATCATTACCCGACCATGAGTTTACAGGAAATTTGCAATCTTCCAGTAGGGAACTTAGCGGATAAAAATTGTGCTTTATTTCTCTGGGTCACTTTTCCGCAGCTGAGAGAAGGGTTAAGCGTGATTCAAGCATGGGGATTTCAGTATAAGACAGTAGCGTTTGTGTGGGTAAAGCAGAATAAAAAAGCAGATACTTTGTTTCTGGGGTTAGGTCACTGGACAAGAAGTAATGCTGAAATATGTTTGCTTGCTACTAGAGGAACGATTCGACGCAAGTCAGCCTATGTGCGTCAGATTATATTATCTCATATTGAAAAACACAGCAAGAAACCAGATGAGGCAAGGGATAGAATTGTTGAGCTTATTGGTGATGTACCAAGAATAGAATTGTTTGCACGACAGGCAACACCGGGGTGGGATGTCTGGGGAAATGAAATACAGTCAGATATAGAAATGAAAAGCGAGGAAGAAATAGAATGAAAGCATTAGTGATTGCAGAAAAGCCATCGGTTGCGATGGCACTGGCTTCCGTGCTTGGAGCCAGAACAAGAAAAGATGGCTACGTGGAGGGAAACGGTTATATCGTTTCCTGGTGCGTAGGACATCTGGTGGGATTATGCGATGCATCGGAATACGATGAAAAATATAAAAAATGGAGATATGAGGATCTGCCGATTGTGCCGGAATGTTGGAAACACAAGATTTTGGAGGGCACAAAGAAGCAGTTCGGAATCTTAAAGAAACTGATGAGAGATTCCAAAGTAGATGAGGTGATCTGTGCTACTGATGCAGGACGTGAAGGTGAGTTAATCTTTCGTTTGGTGTATGAGCAGGCAGGATGCAGAAAGCCGATGAAGCGGCTCTGGATCTCATCTATGGAAGAACAGGCAATTAAAGATGGATTTGCGTCATTAAAAGACGGTTCGTGTTATGACAGTCTCTACCAGTCAGCACTTTGCAGGGCAAAGGCAGACTGGCTGGTGGGAATCAATGCGAGCCGTCTTTTTTCTGTTCTGTATAACCAGAATCTGAAAGTTGGAAGAGTACAGACACCAACACTTGCCATGATCGTGGATCGAAATCAGAAGATCAAGGAATTTACCAAAGAAAAATATTATATGGCTCATATCAAGTTTGATGATATGGATGCAGTCACGGAGCATTTTCAGAAAAAAGAGGATGCAGATAAAGTGGCTGCGGATTGTGCGGAGCGTATGTGTGAAGTAGAGAAGGACGATGTGAAGGAGAAAACAGTTCGTCCACCGAAGCTCTATGATCTGACAACCTTACAGAGGGAAGCCAACCGAATGTTTGGTTATACCGCACAGCAGACGCTGGATGCCGTGCAGGAGATGTATGAGCAGAAGCTTGTTACTTATCCGAGAACAGACAGCCAGTATCTGACAGATGAGATGGGAGAAAGCACAGAAACTCTGATTCAGATGTTGCTTGGGAAAATGCCCTATGCCGAAGGGCTGGAATATCAGCCGGACGTGAGTAAGGTATTAAATTCAAAGAAAGTATCTGATCACCATGCAATTATCCCGACCATGGAAGTAGCAAAGGCAGATATAGGTAAACTGAAAGAACGAAACTGCAAGATTTTGTATCTGATCAGTGCCAGGGTACTGACAGCAACCGCAGATCCTTATATTTATGAAAGCCATAAATGCCAGATTACCTGTAATTATCATACGTTTTATCTCACGGCAAAGAAAACAAAGCAGGAAGGATTCAAGGCAATCGAAAATAAATTGAAACAGTTCTTTGGCGTAAAGATTGAGAAAGAAGAGCCGGAGCTGGATATCTGGGCTGGCAAGCATTACGGTCCTTGTGATTCTTTTGTATCGGAGCATTTTACACAGCCACCGAAACAGTACACAGAAGATACCCTGCTTTCTGCTATGGAACGTGCAGGAAATGAAGAACTGACCGAAGATACAGAGAAGAAAGGACTTGGTACTCCGGCAACAAGGGCAGCAATCATTGAAAAACTGATTCAGTCTGGCTTTGTGAAAAGAGAAAAGAAAAATCTGGTACCGACAGATGATGGCAATGTACTGATTACGGTTCTGCCGGATGAGATTAAATCTCCGAAGATGACAGCAGAGTGGGAAATGGCATTGAATCACATTGCCCAGAATACAGAGACAGCAGATGAATTCCTAAATGGGATTACAGAGCTGATGCAGGAACTGGTTGCCAGATATCAGGGGATTTCAGAAGAGAAGAAAAATCAGTTTCAGGGAAAAGCAAAAGGAGAAGTCATTGGCAAATGTCCCCGTTGTGGAGCTGATGTCCGAGAAGGAAAAGTAAACTTTTACTGTTCTGACCGGAATTGTGCTTTTACCTTGTGGAAGAATGATAAATTCCTTGCAAGCCAGGGGAAAAAGATGGATAAGACGACAGCAAAGAAGTTCCTGTCTAAAGGAAAAATCCATTATAAGGATCTGGTATCCAGAAAAACAGGGAGACAGTATGAAGCAACTGTGGAAATGGTTGATCCCGGCGAGGGAAATGTGCAGTTCAATCTGAGTTTTCCGCAACGATAAGCAGTGTATTGCAGGCAGTCTAAGGACTGTCTGTTTTAATACAAATATTATGAAAGAGAGGACCTTAGCATGAAGAAAAAAGGTAATTTTAGAAAAGTAGTATCTGGCTTGCTGGCAGGCATGACAATGCTTAGTACAGTGTTATCTCCGATGACTGCATATGCAGCGGAGATCCAGCCAGAGGAAAAACCTCCACTTTATGAGGAAGTGAAAGACCTTCTGGATGAAGATGAGGTGGTGACTGCCAAAGATTATGAAATTGAAACAGGCAGTGTATTTGATGTGAAATCAGATTACACGGGACTGGAAATCAAGGATGATAACAAGGTCAAAGTCACATTTGAGGAAGCAAAGAATGACAAGAATGAGGATTTTACGACAGATCATGTGGACACTTACAAAGCGGTCTATTATGTGGAACCGGTAAATCAGGAGCATCCGAAGTACCAGATCAGCCGAAAACTGATTGTGCGTGATAAAGAAACAGAAGTACAGACAGAGGCGGCAGGGAGTGAAGCAGTGACTGAGTCCGAAACAGCTGGCAGTGAACAGCAGACAGAAGAAGCGGAGGAGTCAGAATCAGACTCGGAGATTACCGATATTGGCGCTGATGAATTTGATGATTTGGTAGAGCAGGCACAGAATCAGGATACCTATGATGAAGAATCAGGGTTAGAGCTTCATGATGTTTTGGAACAGGCAGGAGACGAAGGTGTGGATCTTGATGCTATGGAAGAGGGAGAGATTGCAACATTTGAAGCAGTTTCAGCTTATTCAGCAAGAAGTACACAGCAGGTAACAATTGAAAAAGGACCACTGTATAGATATGCAGATTATAATCTTGGAACCTATCTGACAGAGCCGTACTATATCAGCTACGGAAGCGTCAGAGCAACTGCGTATTGTGTACAGCCAGCAAAACCTGGACCAGGATCTGGAAATTATACAATCACAAAGATTGGGGACAATCAGGCGTTAGCAAAAGTGTGTTATTACGGTACAGATGCCGCAGGGAGCGAAAGCTTTTTTGCGAATAAACACACGGATTTCTCAGAAGGAAAAAGATTCATCATTATTCACATGGCTGCATCTTATGCCAATGGAAGCAGTGATGCATTCTATGGAACAAATGCTACAGGCGAGGCTTTGGCAAAAGAGCTTTATAATTATTGTGTGAATAAGCCGGAAATACCAGATGTAGCGATGTCATTTTCCAAACCGAATGTAAAAGCTTATGTAGATGGAAATGTTCAGAGAACGGAGAACATTCAGTTCAACGCATCTTCCCAGCAGAAAATTACAATGGACTTACCAAAGGGAGTAAAGCTCCATAATGTATCTACTGGAAATGTAAGTGCGGCAGGTGCAAGCGTAACAATTGGAGGAGGAACCACGTTTTATCTCTCAGCTCCTCTGACACAGACAAGAGATGTAAGTGATACTTTTTCTGCAAAAATGAAGGGAAGTATTACAAAAGATTATTCAGCATATAAATTGACTACGAATGCAAGTGTTCAGGATCTGGCATTTGTATTTGGAGAAGGTGTTGCTGATGAAAAATATGTAAGCTTAAAGGTCTCATGGATTGAACAGGCTACGATCGAAATCGTAAAGAAAGACGATACAGCGAATGTCAATCTTGCAGGTGCAGTATTTGGCGTTTACAGCGATGAGGCTTGTACAAAGCTGATCACTCAGATGCCTGCAACAGATAAGAATGGAAAATCCTCTGTTACGATTATCAAGACACAGGATACCGTTTATCTGAAAGAAATCACAGCACCACAGGGATATGTAGTAAATGCAACGGCAACAAATGTAAAACTGGTAGCAAGTAAGACCTCAGCTGTAACCGTGGAAAATAAGGAACAGCTGGCAGAGCTTACCATTTACAAAGAAGGACAGGTTCTGACCGGAGCAGATGTCAGTGAAAATGGAACGGTATTTCAGTATGAAAACCGCAGACAGAAAAATGCAGTGTATAACGTGTATGCCGGGGCAGATATCGTAACAGCTTATGGCACAAAAGTGTACAGCAAAGGTGACCTTGTAAAAGAAAACCTGACAACAGGTGAGAATGGTTCTGTCACACTGAAAAACCTGCATCTTGGAACCTACGTGGTAAAAGAAACAAAAGCACCGGACTCTTTCTATAACGGCAGCGAAGAAAAGTCAGTGACTCTAACTTATGCTGGTCAGAACAAAGAAGTTGTATTTGCAGATGTGACTTTTAACAACGAGAGACAGAAAGCAGATGTTTCCGTAGTAAAACAGGATAAAGACACCAAGAAACCACTGAAAGGCGGTATTTTTGCTCTGTATGCATCCGATGATATCAGAAATGCAGACGGAAGCGTTGTTGTGAAAAAAGGAACGCTGATTGAGAAAGTAACTACTGGCGCAGACGGAACTGCAAAATTTACAGCAGATCTTCCGATTGGATATTCCTATTCTGTAAAAGAAGATCAGGCGCCGGAAGGCTATGTAAGAAATACAGAAGATGTGTATACGTTCAAGTTTTCTTACACCAATGATAAAGAAGCAACCGTATCATATGCCCATACCTTCAGCAATGACCGTGTGACAGCAAAGATCAATTTATTCAAAGTTGATAAAGAAACAGGAAAAGCAGTACCACAGGGAGATGCCACACTGAAAGGTGCAGTTTATGGTCTGTATGCCCGTGAAGATATCGTGCATCCGGATGGAGCAACTGGAACTATTTATAAAGCAGGAGAACAGGTAGCTTCTCTTACAACAGATGACAAAGGACAGTCTTCTGTAAATGGCTTATATCTTGGCAAATATTATATCAAAGAGATCACACCGCCGACCGGATACCTGGCAGATACAGAAGAGCATGATCTTGTGTGCAGTTATGAAGGAGATATGACAGCAGAAGTGAAAAGAGAGTGCACTTCCAGTGAGCAGGTCATCAAGCAGCCATTCCAGATCATCAAAGCAGCCAACAATGGAAAGACCGATGCAGATCTGTTATCCGGAGCTGGATTTACAGTTTATCTGAAATCTTCCCTTATAAAGAAAGCAGATGGAAGCTATGATTTTGATTCTGCCAAACCAGTAGTGAGCGGAGAAAATGGAGCAACTGAGATTTTCACAGATGAAAAAGGGTATGCCTGTAGTATTCCATTACCATTTGGAAGCTATATCGTGCGTGAAACTACAACACCGCACAATTATAAGCCAGTCGATGATTTTGAAGTGAATATCACAGAGCACCATCCAAATGAGCCGCAGATCTGGCGAGTGCTTCTGGATGAAGAGTTTAAGGCAAAACTGAAAATCGTGAAAAAAGACGATGAAACAAAGAAATCCGTATTGATTGCCGGAACAGAATTTAAGGTATATGACCTGGACAACAAAAAGTATGTGGAACAGGTAACAACTTACCCAGTGACAACCACTCACAAGTCCTATTTTACGGACAGTCAGGGATATCTGATCATGCCGAAGAATCTGAAGATCGGACATTACCGGATTGAGGAAGTCAACGCACCGGAAGGGTACACAATCAACAAGAACTATGTAGAGATTGCGGTGGATGCAAACACAGCATACCAGATGGATTCTGAGAGCGGAGATGCCATTATTACGGTAGATTACGAGAACCATCCGGTAAAAGGAAAGCTGACGATTTATAAAAAAGGTGAGATGCTGACCGGATTTAAGAAAGATTTTGTTTATGAAGAAAGATACCTGAAGGGTGCAGAATTTAATGTCTATGCAGCTGAAAATATCTATACACCGGATTATCAGAAAGACGAAAACGAAAACAGACAGCTGATCTATGCAAAAGATGCACTGGTAACAACGGTAACGACCGGGGAAGACGGAAAAGTAGTTGCTGATAACCTGCCACTTGGTTCTTACTATATGGTAGAAAAGACTGCACCGGAAGGATTTGTCCTGAACCATGACAGATCGGATGTCTCATTTGTCTATGCCGATCAGGATACACCTGTGATTGAACAGGAAGTGACTGTTGGCGATGACCGACAGAAAGTTGCAATCCAGGTAGAAAAACAGGATGCAGAGAATGGTGCAACCGTAGCAGGGGCTGTCTTTGGTATCTATAACAAAGAGGATATCAAGGCAGATGGAAAAGTGATTGTGAAAGCAGATACACTCTTACAGAAAATGACTTCTGATAATGATGGTCTTGCAGTATGTACGCTGGATCTGCCACGTGGACAGTATTATGTGAAAGAGTTAAAAGCACCAGCGGGATTTGTATCCTCTGATGAAGTTCTGAATCTGGATGCTTCTTACCAGGGACAGGATGTGAAGACAGTAAAACTGAAAACAGTGAAAAAGAACCAGCCGACAACAGTTGAAATCACAAAATCTGATGTAACAACAGGTGTGGAACTGGATGGGGCAAAACTCACCGTTCTTGATAAAGAAGGAAATGTTGTGGATCAGTGGACTTCTGTAAAAGATCAGCCACATGTGATCAAACGACTGACAGTTGGAGAGGAATACACTCTTCGTGAGGAAATGGCACCTTATGGATATCTGAAAGCAACGGATGTGAAGTTCACGCTGAAAGATACTGCCGAGATTCAGAAAGTAGAGATGAAAGATGAAGTTCCAACAGGACTTCTAATCATCAACAAAAATGGAGAGTTTTTGGATAAGGTAACACTTCTGGATCAGGTAAAAGGTACTGTGGAGCATCTCTTTGAATATGTAACCGGAAGCCTTTCAGATGTGACGTTCGATGTATTTGCTGCGGAAGATATCAAAGCGGCAGATGGTGTCAGTGAAGATTATTTCAAAGCAGATGAAAAAGTGGGAACCATTACCACAGATTCCAATGGTATTGCACAGATGGGAGATCTACCGGCTGGCAAGTACTATGTGAAGGAAGTAAAAACTGCCCATGGTTATGTGCTGGACGGAGAGCCGAGATATGTTGATCTTTCCTACCGTGATCAGGACACACCAGTTATCACTTATGATGAGAAATGGCAGAATGCCCGTCAGAAAGTAAAGGTTACGGTTCTGAAGAAAGAAAAAGATACAGAACGTGTCCTTGCAGGTGGTGTCTTCGGTCTTTATACCAGTGAAGATATCAAAAATGCAAAGGGCGAGGTACTCCTTGAGAAAGACAGTCTGATCGAGCAGCGGGTAACGGATGAAAAAGGACAGATTACTTTTACGGCAGATCTTCCGGTAGACGGAAAATACTATGTGAAAGAGATCTTTGCGCCGGACGGATTTGTTACAACAGAAGAAGTACAGGAATTTACCTTTGAATATGCCGGAGAAGACCAGGCAGAAGTAAGCTACGACTTTACTTTTGAAAATCAGCCAACCACAGTGGAGCTGACCAAAACAGACCTGACAACAGGCAAAGAACTTCCAGGTGCACACCTGAAAGTGATGGATTCAGATGGCAATACAGTGGATGAATGGACTTCTACGGAAGAATCCCATGTGATTAAAGAACTGGTTGTTGGTAAGGAATACACCATGACAGAGACAAAACCGGCAGATGGATATGTCACTGCAGAAAGTATTACCTTTACAGTAGAAAATACAGCAGAAATTCAGAAGCATGAAATGAAAGATGATGTGACAAAAGTGCAGATCAGTAAGACGGATATCACAGGAGAAACTGAGATTCCGGGTGCGAAACTGACGATTCTCGATAAGGACGATCAGGTAGTAGAGAGCTGGACTTCTACAGAGGAAGCACATTATATCGAAAAACTGCCAATCGGTAAATATACCTTACGTGAAGAGCAAGCACCGAAAGGATATCTCCTGACAGCCGATGTGACATTTGAGGTGAAAGATACCGGAGAAATCCAGAAAGTGGCTATGAAAGATGATACTGCCAAGGGAAAAGTGATTCTCAATAAGACAGATAAATCATCAGGAGAACCGCTAAAAGGGGTAGAATTTGAACTTCGTGACAGCAAAGGAAAGGTTCTGGAAACCTTAAAGACAGATGCTGCCGGTCATGCAGAGAGTAAGCTGTATGAGATTGCCACATTTAAGAACGGCAAATATGATACCGCTATCAAGTATTATCTGGTGGAAACAAAGACACTGGACGGATACACACTGGATCAGACCCAGCATGAAGTGACATTTGCTTATGCAGATGACAGTACACCGGTTGTAGAAGTTACCTTTAATCTGACAAATGAGAAACCGGAAGTTCCAGAAACACCGAACACACCGGATACACCACAGTCCCATGAAGAGATAAAGGTATCAAACGCACCGAAAACAGGTGACAGCACGAATATATGGCTGCCGATCCTGCTTCTGGTAATCTCCACAGGAGGTATGGCAGGACTTTATTTCAGCAGGAAAAGGAAAAGCAAATAAGGAAACTAAAACCAATGGTTATGATTGGGAGCTTCTATGTGAGGCTCCCTTTTTCATACAAAAAAACACAGAAAGGAACAGAAAACTATGATGAAAACAATGGAAAAAAGACAGGAAGCACGAAAAAACCAGGAGAAAACAGTAAAGAGAATGATGGCTTATCAGAAGAAAGCTGAGCAGATGGTCAGCAGAAAAAGAATGAACCATCACATGATCAGAAAGGGGTAAAAGCGTATGATGAACAGAAAAGAATTTTATGAATATGTCAAAAACAATGTAAAGGAGTATCTGCCAGAGTCTTACAAGGACGCAGAAATTAAACTTCAGGAAGTAGAAAAAAACAACGGTTTGAAGTTGACAGGTATTACGATTCCAAACGGAGATCAGAGAATCGTACCGACAGTCTATCTGGATTCCCTCTACCAGGAATATATCCATGGAAAAGATGTAGACTCTTGTGTTGGCGATGTGGCTGATATTCGTATTGAGGCACAGGGAAAAGCAGAATTTTTTGATATGGGAGTTCCAGATATTCTGGATTATGAAAAGATGAAGGACAAATTACAGATGAGAATTTGTGATAAGGAATGGAATACCGATCTTCTTGCAGATAAAGTAGTCACAGAACACGGAGATTTTGCAGCTTATTATGCAGTAAATCTGGAGGAAAATGGAGAAGGGATCAGCAGTATTCCGGTAACTGTTTCTCTGATGAACGAGTGGGGAGTATCTGCCGAACAGATTCAAGCGAATGCGATGGTGGCAGACCGAAAACGTGGTGTCACACTTATGGATATGAATGAGATTATCAAATCTATGATTTTTGGTGAAGAACCAGAAAACCTGCTGAATGAAAAAATGGATATGGAAGCCATGGAAAACCCAATGTTCTGTCTGACAAACAAAGCTAAGATGAATGGAGCTTCCCTGTTACTGCAGGAAGATATTCGTAAACAGATTGGGGAATGCCTGGGAAGTGATTACTTTGTCATCCCATCTTCCATTCATGAAGTGCTGATTCTTCCTGATAACGGCATTTTTCAGGTTCCGGAATTAAATGCGATGGTACAGGAAGTCAATGAGACACAGGTGGAAAGACAGGAACAGCTTTCGGATAAGGTTCAGTTCTGTGATAAAAAGACCGCAGTAATGGAAAATGCTGAGCGTAGGGAAGCTCGTTTGGAGAAAGAAAAAGCAGCCGAAAAAGTGGAAGTAAAAGGTGGAATCCATGGAAGACTGGAAAAAGCCAAGGCAGAGATCAAGGCAAAAGAGGCAGACAAAGTGCCAAAGAATAAGTCAAAAGATCTTGCCGCAGCATTATAAAGAGAAACAACGATGATTTTAAGGGGACTGTACTAAGCAGTCCCTGATTTTATGAAAAGGAGTAGCACATGGCAAATAAATTATATGCAATGGAACAGCTGACGGAAGAGGTGGCAAAAGATGTAGCTACCAGTCCGCAGGAATGGATGCGGTTCCTAAACACTTCATCCAGACTGTACAAATACACTTTTCCAGAACAGCTTTTAATTTATGCACAGCGACCGGAAGCAACTGCCGTAGCATCCATGGAAATCTGGAATCAGAAGATGTACCGCTGGATCAAAAAGGGATCCAAGGGGATTGCCTTGATTGACAATACTTCCGGACCAAAAACAAAACTTCGGTATGTATTTGATGTGCAGGACACTTATAAAGTGCGGAATCTGGGAAAAGATCCACAGTTATGGAATCTTCCGGTGGAAGGTGAACAACTGGTTGCAGATTATCTGCAGGAGCAGTTATCACTGGAAGATACAGAAGGAGGGCTTGCTGAAAGTCTGCATCAGGCAGCGAAGGAGAGTATGCAGGAATGGCTTCCAGATGCATTGGAAGAACTGAGACTGGATGTGACAGGGACATTTTTGGAAGAACTGGACGAACAGAATCAGGAAGTAGAATTCCGGGAACTGATGACCAATAGTGTCTGGTATGTATTACTAAACAGGTGTGGACTGGATGTACAGGAATATCTGGATGCAGAGGATTTTCGGCATATTACGGACTTCAATCAGCTGAAAGTATTAGGACATCTGGGAAGTGCAGTCAACGAGATCAGCAGACCAGTTCTGATGCAGATTGGACGATATGTTCTGAATGATCTGGAAAATGACCTGAAAACGGTTGCAAAAGAAAAAGAAGTAGCTTATAATGAATTTAACACGTTAATTCGTGAAAGTAACACAGATAACACAGAAGATAGAGAAGAAAAAAAGGAGGAAACAGACTATGAGAGAGATCAGTTACAGCCAGAACGGAGAGTATCAGATTCCAGATATCAGCCTGGAAGAGACGAGAGGAACCATCGGCAAGTACGGAATGATGCGGAAAGAGTATCTGAGAAATCACAAGGTAGCCAGGTTCAACATTCTGACACTGCAGAACCGTCTGGACAGTCATCTGATGGAGATCGACAGCCAGGCAAGACAGAGAGTAGACGACCTGATGAACGAACTTCTGGAGAAAGATCCGGCACCGGACAAAATGGCAGACGGGATGGCATGGACCAGACACATGAACCAGATCAAGGCACAGGCAGAGGAGCTGGTGATTCAGGAGATTATTTACAGTTAAGTCTGTTCCCAACAGAAGAGGAACAGTTAGGAGAAATAAGGAAAGCGGCAGCTGCATTGGAACAGCCAGCCGCTTTTCTTATTTCCGATGAAGTGGTAAATGATATTCTCCGCACGGGAAGCGGACAGAAAAATACACTGTTTCATATTACAGCAAGACTGATTGAAGGTCTGGATAATGAAGAAATGCGGAGTTTTCTGAAAGATGAATATGGAACTGGTGGCAAAGGATTTACCATAGATGGTCAGAAAATCAGTATCTGGTATGACAATGATGGTATCCGTATCCGGCGAGGGGACTCTGCCAGAAGAAACTTTGACCGCATGGTTACGTGGGAAGAAGCAGCGAACAGAATTCGGGATATGTATGAGGATGGAAATTACGTGGATAATTTGATTTCCAATAATGCCATTGAACAGGAGCAGGAAGAAATGACCAATCTTCTTGCACTTCATTTTCGGGATACTTGCAGAAACTGGGAAAAGAAACAATCATATTCAGACTGGCAGGATGTAGTGAGTGGAGCATGGACAGATCAAGAGGAAGCAGATGCGATTGTCTATCGTTTTGAATGGCTGCAGAAATATATGGATGAGAATCCGGGAGATTATCACCGCTGGGAGATTCAGCATAATCCGGAATATTTCCAACGCTTTCAGGATCTTCAGAGGGAGCGTTCCTGGGTAGACCAGAAATTTACGGTCGAACGTCCGGCACTATCCTTTATCACACAGGATGAAATTGACGCAGTGTTAAGAAGAGGCGGCATTACTGCAGGAGGACGTAACCGAATCTATGAGTATTTCATGGAACATCATGATATGAAAGATGCAGCTGAGTTCCTGAAAAATGAGTATGGAACAGGTGGTTCCTCACCCGGAATACCAGGAGCAGATGCTTCCGACGCATCCCATGATGCAAAAGGATTAAAACTTGCAAAAGGGAAAATTGGCAGTCCAGAGGTAGAAGTTTTATTAAAGTGGAACAAGGTTGCAGAACGTGTTCGCCAGTTAATCCGCACAGATGATTATTTGTCACCGGAAGAAATGGAAAAGTACGAAGAACGACAGGAAGCACAAAGACTGGCAGATTTGGAAGAAGCACAGCAGATGTTAGGAGAACAGCTGGAGCAGGATACTTTGACAGCGGAAGATATAACTGATTTGCGATTAGTTGATTCAGAATATATGTCTGGTACCAGAACAAAAATCCACGATTTTGATTGCAAAGTTAAGGGAGAAGCGAATCGACTTCAATACACATTAGAATATCATGATGATGGAGAAGGTTTCACGATTCATACGGAAAAAGATGATATTTGGAATCGAATGTCAACACAAGAATTGGAACGTCTGGATGTAAAACTCGGACAAGAAGTACTTTATTATCATTATCACAATAAAACTGTAAATGCGGATACTTTAGATGAATTACGGGAAATTAGGGAAGAAATTATGGAGGAAGAGTCCTTGTATTTTACTGCTATTTCTCAACGTGTGTGGACAGATTATGATAAAAAAGAAAAAGAATTATCTGGAGAAGTTGAGGTATCGGAAGAAAAAGAATCTTTGGAAGAGATTAACGGAATATCAGAAACGATTCCAGCAACGAACTTCCGCATCACAGATGATGAGCTTGGACAGGGTACAGCAAAAGAAAAGTTCCGTGCCAATATCATGGCTATCCAGTTGTTAAAGAAATGTGAGGATGAGAATCGCAATGCAACACCGGAAGAACAGGAAATCTTATCCAGGTACGTTGGCTGGGGAGGTCTTGCAGATGCATTTGATGAGACAAAATCTGCATGGGAGACAGAATATCTGGAATTAAAGACCGTCCTTACACCGGAAGAATATGCTGCAGCCAGAGCTTCCACATTAAATGCTCATTATACACAGCCGATTGTGATTGAAAGTATGTATCAGGTGTTGGAGAATCTGGGATTTACAAAGGGAAATATCCTGGAGCCATCTATGGGAGTCGGGAACTTCTTTGGAAAGCTTCCAGAGAATCTAAACCAGTCCAAACTCTATGGAGTGGAACTGGACAGCATCAGTGGCAGAATTGCTAAACTTCTCTATCCAGATGCCAATATCCAGATCAAAGGCTTTGAGAAGACGGATTATCCCAATGATTTCTTTGACGTGGCAATCGGAAATGTGCCATTCGGTGCATATAAGGTCAATGACCGTCAGTATGACCGCTACAATTTTATGATTCATGATTACTTTCTTGCCAAGACTATAGATCAGTTACGTCCAGGTGGTGTAGCTGCGTTGATCACAACAAAGGGAACTATGGACAAGGCATCACCGGAAGTCCGGAAATATTTGGCAGAGCGTGCAGACTTGTTGGGGGCAATCCGACTGCCGAACACAGCTTTTAAGGCAAATGCAGGAACAGAAGTCAGTGCTGATATTTTGTTTTTCCAGAAGCGTGAGAGTTTCACAAAAGAGATGCCAGACTGGGTGAATTTGGAGAGTGATGCAAATGGGATTACCATTAACAAGTATTTTGTTCAGCATCCGGGATTGATTCTTGGTGAGATGAAAGAAGTGTCCGGTCCGTATGGTATGGAAACAACCTGTGCTCCAATGGAAGGAGCTGATCTGGAATTACAGTTACAAGAAGCTGTAAAACACATCAAGGGAAGCATGGTAGCGGCAGTAGATATAGAGGCAGAACTGGATGAGATGCCAGAGAGTATTCCGGCAGATCCGAATGTTCGAAATTACAGCTATACGGTGGTAGATGATCAGGTATATTACCGTGTCAATTCTTTGATGAATCAGGTGAAAATGCCTGCAGCCACTGCAGAACGTGTAAAAGGCATGGTTGCAATCCGTGATACCGTTCGTGAACTGATCGCCATGCAGATGGAAGAATTTGTCACAGACGAAGAAATCCAGAAACAGCAGAAAAAACTGAATCAGGTGTATGATACCTACACAGCAAAGTATGGAGTTATTGGAAGTAATGCTAACAAACGTGCATTTTCTGATGACTCTTCTTATTGTCTGCTGTGTTCCCTGGAAGACTTGAATGAAGATGGAACATTGAAGCGGAAAGCGGACATGTTTACCAAACGAACCATTAAAAAGGCGGTCGCTGTGACAAGTGTGGAGACAGCTACAGAAGCACTTGCTCTGTCCCTAAATGAAAAGGCTAAAGTAGATCTCCCATATATGGCACAGTTGACCGGAAAGACCGAAGAGAAAATCACAGAAGAGCTGGTTGGAGTTATCTTCAAAAATCCACTGACAGACCAGTGGGAAAGTGGAGATGAATATCTGTCCGGAAATGTTAGGGATAAATTAAATACAGCGAGAACTTTTGCAGAGAATCATCCAGAATTCACACCGAATGTCCGTGCATTGGAGGCAGTTCAGCCGAGAGATCTGGAAGCATCGGAGATTGAAGTGCGTATTGGAGCCACCTGGATTGAACCTTCGGATTATCAGGAGTTTATGGTGGAACTGCTTCATACGCCGAGGTATCTTGCGCAGAAGGAAATACAGGTAAAATTCTCTGAGATAAATGGTGAGTGGAGGATTACAGGAAAGAACGCCGACAGTCCAAGAAATGCGTTTGCCTATGCAACGTATGGAACGGAGAGAGCAAATGCCTACCGGATTCTGGAAGATACCTTGAATCTAAAAGATGTTAGAATCTATGATAAAGTCGTAAATGACAATGGGGATGAAGTGCGAGTTTTGAATAAAAAAGAAACTATGTTGGCATCACAAAAGCAGGATGCTTTGAAGGCTGCATTCCAAGATTGGATTTTTAAGGATCAGCAGAGGAGAGAAAGACTGGTAAGCGTGTACAATGAACGTTTTAATAGTATCCGTCCCCGTGAATACGATGGAAGTCATCTGACTTTCCCAAGAATGAATCCGGAAATAGAACTTCGATCGCATCAGAAAAATGCAGTCGCACATCAGCTATACGGTGATAATGTGCTTCTGGCACATGTAGTAGGAGCTGGGAAGACTTACGAAATGGTAGCGGCGGCAATGGAGAGCAAACGTCTGGGATTATCTCAGAAAAACCTCTTTGTAGTTCCAAACCATTTGACGGAGCAGTGGGGAGCAGAATTCCTGCAGTTATATCCAGGGGCGAACATTCTGGTAGCAACGAAAAAGGATTTTGAACCGGCAAATCGAAAGAAGTTCTGTGCCAGAATCGCTATGGGAAATTACGATGCTGTTATTATTGGTCATTCCCAGTTTGAGCGTATTCCAATCTCTGATGAGAAACAGGAAGCCATGCTTCAGAGGCAGATTGATGATCTGGAAATGGCAATCCAGAGTGCAAGGTATGAACAGGATGGTGGACGTTATACCGTCAAACAGATTGAAAAGACAAGAAAAACATTGCAGACAAGGCTGGAGAAACTGAATCAGAAAGAGAAAAAAGATCAGGTAGTTACGTTTGAAGAACTGGGAGTGGATCATTTATATGTAGATGAAGCACACAGTTATAAAAACGCATTTCTTTATACAAAAATGAGAAATGTAGCCGGGATTGCACAGAATGAAGCACAGAAGTCGGCGGATATGTTTAATAAATGTCAGTATCTGGATGAGATTACCGGAGGAAAAGGCATTACCTTTGCTACGGGCACACCGATTAGCAACAGCATGACGGAATTATATGTTATGCAGAGGTATCTGCAGAACAGCAAATTACAAAATATGGGACTTGGACTGTTTGATTCCTGGGCCTCCACCTTTGGCGAGGTAGTCACGAGCATTGAGCTTGCACCAGAAGGAACAGGCTACCGTGCAAAGTCAAGATTTGCAAGATTTTATAATATTCCGGAACTGATGAATATGTTTAAGGAGATTGCAGATATCAAGACTTCCGATCAGTTAAAGCTTCCTGTGCCAGAGGCGGAATATGAAACAGTGGTGCTGAAACCAACGGAACAGCAGAAAGAAATCGTAGAAAGTCTGGGGGAACGTGCAGAAGTTGTCAGAAACGGAGGGGTAGATGCTTCGGTTGATAATATGCTGAAAATTACCAATGATGGAAGAAAATTGGCATTGGATCAGCGTTTGGTGAACGAATTATTGCCAGATAATCCAGAAAGCAAAATATCAGTCTGTGCAGAGAAAAGTTATGAGATCTGGAAAGGCACGGCAGCACAGAAATCTGCACAATTGATTTTCTGTGACTTGAGTACCCCGAAAGGCGATGGCAGCTTCAATGTTTATGATGACTTGAAGCAGAAATTGATGGAAAAAGGTGTACCGGAAAAAGAGATTGCTTTTATTCATGATGCAAATACAGAAGCAAAGAAGACGGAGCTGTTTGGAAAAGTGAAATCCGGGCAGGTTCGTTTTTTGATTGGCTCAACAGCAAAGATGGGTGCCGGGACCAATGTGCAGGATCGTCTGATTGCGTTGCATCATCTGGATATTGGTTGGAAACCATCTGACTTGGAACAGAGAGAAGGGCGTATTATCCGCCAGGGAAATCATAATAAAAAGGTTCATATCTTCCGATATGTAACAGAATCCACATTTGACAGCTACATGTGGCAGTTGATTGAGAACAAGCAGAAATTCATTTCTCAGATTATGACCAGTAAAGCACCTGTGCGAAGCTGTGAAGATGTGGACGAAGCGGCACTTTCCTATGCAGAGGTCAAAGCTCTTGCAACCGGAAATCCAGCAGTAAAAGAGAAGATGGCATTGGATGTTGATGTGGCAAAATTAAAACTTTTAAAAGCCAACCACATGAATAACCAGTATCGCCTGGAAGATGATATTGCAAGGAATTTTCCACAACAGATTGCAAAACTGACAGAAATCATTGACAGCTACAAGGCAGACATCGCTCATTATTCTGAGCATAAAAGCACAGATCCAGAGCAGTTTACTATGGAGATTGGTGGCAAAGTGTTCACAGAAAAGAAAGAGGCAGGAGCAGCACTTCTGGCGGTATGTAAAGATATTAAAACTGTAGATGCTGCGATGGATATCGGAAACTATCAGGGATTCAATATGAGGATTCAGTTTGATGGATGGAGTAAAGAATTTATATTATCTGTCAAACATGAGGCTGTCTCGAAAGTTCATCTTGGAGCAGATGCACTTGGAAATATTACCCGTATCAACAATCTGTTGGACAGTTATCCAGAGAAGCTTTCAGAAGCACAACAAAGATTGGAAACAGTGTATGAACAGATGGCAAATGCGAAAGAAGAAGTGGGAAAGCCATTTCCAAAAGAAGAGGAGTTGAACCAGAAACTGGAGCGACTGTCAGAGCTAAATGCATTGCTCAATATGGATGAACGGGAAGATGCAGAAGCAGAGGTATCTGAATCAGATGAGAAAGAAGAAAGACCGGCACGTGGTTCTATCCATGAAAAACTGCAGATTTATAAAGAAAAGAGTCAGCGGGAAAGTGAAACTGGCAAGGATAACAGAAAACGGGACTTTGGTCTGGAATAAGAAAACAAGGAAGATGGCATAATCTGACAGAAAGTATGTTCTGTGGGTTATGCCATTTTTCAGAATACAGGAGGAACTTATATGGCAAGAAACAGGATAATAGGTAGAGAAACGCAGAAAATGCAGGAATATACGCAGGAACAGATCAATCAGGCAGAGAGTAGAGGTATAGAAATATCAACAGATGTAAAAGAACAGCTTTTTGAATATGCGAATCTGATCGGCGAGAAAGAGAAAGTTAGGGCTTTGGTAAGAAATCTGGCAGATGCAGTGAGCCAGGCAGATTCAGAAGGTGTAGAGGATTTGCTGGATGACGCAAGAATGGATATTCAGGAACTGCCAGATCCAACCATAGGTAAGCTGGAACTACGTGACTATGGATATATGGAAGAAGATATGGTGCCACTTAGAAAAGAAGCAGCTTTGGATTATCACAGAATGGGTTCTAAGATTTATCGTCTTGGCAGTGCTGGCAGTAAAGGTGAATATGCGAGTAAAGAAATGATACAGGCACATGACGGTTTGTTTGGAATGGAATCGCAGATGTGGGAACGGATAAAAGATAACAACCTAGATTATGCAGAAGAAAATTTAGGAGCATTTCAGGAGCCTATGAGTGTCATTGAGCAGGAAGAAGCACTGAAATTATACGATGCAGGAGCAGATATCTATCTGATCACTAATTTTTCATCACCTATGTATGTCACAGAACGCATGGAAATTGAACGAGGACCGGAGCATTATCAGATGTCTATGACAGAACTGGAGCGTTTCCGTAACCTGGAATGGGAAATGCAGAAATATCCACAGATTCAATCTTTGAAAGAAGCAAATCTGTTGTTAGGAACAAGAAGGACATTTGGAATTTATCAGATTCGGGATGATTTACCGGGAGAAAACTATGCATTTATGAATATGAGTTTTATTGAAAGTCATGGTATGCAGATAAAAAAAGAAGATTATAAGCTGGTCTATGTTGGTGAATTATCAGGAAATATGTCACTGGATGATATTTTTGAAAAGTTCAACATTGACAGACCGGAAGACTTCCGTGGGCATTCCCTGTCTGTCAGTGATATCATAGTTCTGAATGACGGGAAAAAGGTAACTGCTCATTTTGTAGACAGTATCAGTTTTGAACAGCTGGATTCTTTCCTGAATCTGGAAGAACAGGTTCTTAGTGAACTGGCATATGAGGTAGGAGAACGATATTTTGCTATTCAGAGAACAGAAGAAGGATATGATTATTCCTTTTACGATGAAGATTTCCGCTTGATGGATGGTGGCATTTATGAGAATGATGAAATTTCTATTGAAGAAGCGGCGGAGGAACTTTTGGAAGACGAAGGCTGGACGGGAGAACGCATCCGTGGGGATTATGATCAGTTGATGGAAAAAGTAGAAGAAATGGATGAAGCTGTAATGGCAGAGATTCAGAAAAGCCAGGGCGAATATAAGCCATTGGCAAAGGTGGAGGAACTGGAAGAGGCCAATTATAACATGATTGATAATGTACTCAATAATATGCCGCCTAAGAAAGAAGCTTATCTGGAATATTATGCTGCAGAATGTGATGAAATTCATGATATGGGAGCTTATGAGAAAAGCACAGATGTGAAAGAAATCGCAGCAATCTATGAGAAGTACAGAGAAGATCCGGAAAACGCTTATAAAGGCAGTGGAATGGGGATTATTTATCGTGATCCGGAGGATAGCTTGTTTGATGAAACAGAACTGTTGATTGTAATGGGAACAACGATACACGGCGACTTCTTGGATAATGTGCGGTTTTTAAAAGATCAGCCGATGGTGCGTGAAGGTTTGGAGAAGATTCATAAAGCATTGCCTGATTATAAATATATCCCGATTCAGGATGTGCGTGAGGCAATGTATCCGAAAAAAATGACAACAGAAGAACTGGCAGCAGCATTGGATGAGATTGCGGAAGACTTCGATCCGTATGACTATCGGGACCATGTAGAGCCAGGGCAGGATACCATACAGGAAGTCATGCTGGATCTGCAAAGTGGAAATGTTGGTTCTTATATTTCCTTTCTGAAGGATGTGATTGAAGAAGACTGTGAGCAGTCCGTGTGGGCAGGTGTTTTGCTGGAACGGCTGAAATCCTACGAACCAGATATATCCAAAGAAACAGAGCCAATGGTGTATGTGAATTACTGTGAAAAGCGAGAGCTGATGGAACCACGCTGTCAGAAGCTCTCAGATCTGGATTCCCGTACTGCACAGAAGGATAAGGAATGGTACGCAGACCGTAATCCGAGGACGGATGAGCCGATGGTAACAGCCCAGATGTTTTTTACTATATATTATGCGGAAAAAGGCGATAAAATGCTGCAACATTTCAAAGGGAAAATAGATATTGGAACAGGAAATGGCGGTATTTTAAGTCAGCTGAAACTCCAAAATGAACTGAAACTTACGGATGAAAGCTGGATTGGTTATCTGAAAAACAAGGGAAATGAAGAGTTTCAGAAGTGTATGGAAGATCTGACCGATATGCAGAACCATGTGCTGCCATATTTGCAGAGCTTTTGCAGTCTGGAAGAAAAAAATGTGCAGGAAAAGCAGGAACGGCAGGTTGCAGAAAAACAGGACAGCAGAGTAGAAGCGTCAAGAGCAGCGAATGTGACAAAAGGGGATAATGACAAAGCTGTGAAAAAGGTAGTTTCGAGTATGCAAACAGAAAAGAATAAAGCAACTACGAAGGCAAAGAAGCCATCTATTCATGAACGACTGGAAATCAATAAGAGAAAAATCCAAGAAAAGCAGGGAAAAGATGAGCTGGAGAGAGGAGCTGATCGGGATGTAAGAACGGTATAAATTTATAGAAAGGCACTTGGCTCCGTTTTGGACATAGCAAAAGTGCTGACAGTGACGAACGAAGATGTGCTGCCTGCTTATTTGCAGAGAGTATCTGATTTTGAAGACTGCCTACTTGCAACTTGTACGAAGGCGAATCAGTGTGATGCGATTGTGACAAGGAATAAAAAGGATTTTCTTTCCTTTTGGATTACATTGCTTTCTCCGGAAGAACTGCTGAATATTTATTCGTAAAAATATGTTTTTACAATCGGCAGCAGAAGGAAAGTTGAATGATAACTCCGATCCAGCATACTGCAAAATATAAAAATTTTATAACAAAGTGGAAAACCCTGCGTAGGATCAGAAATGTTCTCACAGGGTTTCATGTATCTAATAAAATATAGAAATTTAGCGGATTTCTGCTAGAATAAGAAAAACTGTTAAAAAAATATCGTACATAGATCAAAAAGACTATATATGGGCGACCTTTTAAAGCCGATTTATATAAAATAGAAGAAAAAAAGGTGGTCGATACCGTGGATATAAAAACAGCGGTCATATATCGTTTAAACGATCTGATTAATCAGAAAGATATCACAGTGAATGAGGCGGCGGTATGTTCTGGCGTTCCTCCTTCGACATTAAAGAATATCTTGTATGGTCAGAGTAAGAATGCTGGCGTAGTTACAATAAAAAAGATATGCGATGGATTGGATGTCACAATACAGGAATTTTTTGCTGATCCCATCTTTGCAGATTTGGAACCCGAACTATAGGAAGAGTAAATGTTCATAGGATTCAGATTCTGCAGGATGGATTTTTTATGAAAAAGGGTTAGGAAAAACTAACTTAGGAGGACATAGATGTATAAAATAGCAATTTGCGATGATGATAAAAATTACAGGGAAAAAATAGAGAAGGTTATAGAAACGGAAGGGATTCTTCCTAAGAGCGAGATACGGTTTTATGAATACGAGTCAGGAAAGGAACTACTGAAAAATGCTGATATTTTGCATGATTTGGTCTTTATGGATATGCGTATGCCCGGATTGGATGGGAATAAATCGGTACTGAAGCTGAGGGAATACAATAGGGCAGCGATATTGGTGTTCTGCTCCGGATACTTTGAGCCGACTTCAGACAGCATCAATATTGGGCAGCCGTTCCGGTATATTATGAAAGACTTGCATGACAGAAGTCTGAAAAGGGAAATCCCTGCGATTTTATCAAAAGTAAAATTGCACTGTGGAGATTCTTCCGTGACGGTTACATCAGCGGGAAGAGTAATTCGTATCTATACGGAAGACATTTTATATATCTGTCTGGCGAAAAGGGGTTGCTCTATATACGTTGCTAGGCAGGGGGAGATAGATGAGATACATTGTAAGGAATCTTTAGGCGATTTATATGAACGTCTGGCCGGAAGGGGATTTGAGTATGCACATAACAGTTATATTGTAAATCTGGCGAAAGTGGAAGGATTGGAAAAGAATGTGGCGCTGCTACAGATGGGAATCCAATTGAATGTTTCAAGGTCGAGAAAAGGTCAGTTTGCTGACGCTCTGATCATGTTTCTTGGGGAAAGGAACGGCATGGTATGATAGTAAGAGATTTTTTGATCTGCCTTCTTCAGATGTATCTGTTGGAAGATCTGGAAAAGAACATGCTTCCATACAGAAGAGAAAACTTTTGGGGAAAATTTCTCGTATATTTTGTCGTAGCGCTGATAATGCTCGGAATCAACCACTTGGAATCCTCAATATTTAATATGGTAATGATTCCGGTAACGTATATGATTGTGTCAATGGTTGTGTTCCGGGGAAATATATGGAAGAAGCTGGTTATAGTATGCTGCTATTATGTGCTGGCAATTATTCCTGAATTTCTCTTTGCAACGCTTACGAATGCGTATGGCGTGACTGGTGCATCTGAGGGTTTTGGGACGGAAATAGAAAAAACATTAGCGCTACTACTGATGAGTACCATGACATTTCTGTTTATTAAATGCATTAATCAGGTAACGAGAAAAAGGGATTATCTGACGATTGAGAATAAAACTTTTACTGTGCTGCTCATGCTGCCAACCGCTACGATCATTATATTAGGATGTGTGTTTTATTCAAATATTTCTTTTGAAGGAATGAACAGAGTTATGGTTCCGGTAGGAGCTTCGCTGCTGCTATTGACGAATATCTTCATTTTCTCAGTGTTTGACCGGTTTGTAGAGAAATCAGAAGAAGTGAAGAAGATGGACCGGCTTTACCAGAAAAGCAGGGCGGAGATTGCTAATTTACAGTATATGAATAAGGTCAATGAGGATAACAGGGCATTCTTACACGATATAAATAAATTCATTTGTACAGTAGCCGGTTTGATGGAAGAAGGAGAAAATCAAGAGGTTAAGGAGATTATGGAACATTTAGGTGTCCGGATTCAGAGCCTTCAAAAAGGTGTGTATTGCGAACACCCGATCTTGAACAGCATCCTGTGCGAAAGGAAATTCCTTGCGGAATCTAAAAATATTTCCTATAAGATTACTCTGGGTAATGATCTCAGGCTGGACTTTCTGGAAGAACTGGATATGATCTCAATCGTAGGTAATCTTTTGGATAACGCACTGGAAGCGGCAGAAAAGACAAAAGATGGCCGATATGTGGAATGCAGGATGTATATGGGAAATGAGGAACATTTCCTTGTTATGGAATTTTGCAACGGGTATGTTGTTCCACTGTTAAAGGACAAGGACCGGTACATAAGCACCAAAAGAGATGCAGACAGTCACGGGATCGGACTGCATACGGTGGGAAAACTGGTTAAAAAGTATGCGGGAATTATGAGAGTGGAGGCCGGAGAACGGGAGTTCTCTGTTAAGCTTATCTTTACAATAAAATAAAGATGTGCAAAAATCGCCCAAAAAGTTACCGTTTTTGCCACGGTAATTGAAAAGAGGGCGATTTTTGTGTAAACTTTCGGAAAAAAGGAGGCTTTGTAACTATGAAAAAAATAATCAGAAAAAACCTGGGAATCAAACTGCTTGGAGCTGTAAACTGTCTTGCACTCTGCTTGACGGCGTATACGGCAAATCTGGCGTGCAACTGGCTGTACTATCAGGAAGATGAGCCGGAAGAAGTTAAGAAAATGAGGAAATTCTAGTGTGGAAAAAAATGGCTGGTCGGCTTTTTGAACTACAAAGCAGGAATGGGATTCTTGAAGAGAAAGACCGCAGGCTGTATGAATATGCTTACGGCGTACTGCTGGGCAGGGTGGTAATATACCTTATCATCGTCATACTTGGCATCATAACGGGGAATTGGATGGAGATGATAGTCTTTTTATTGCCCTTTACTGTTTTAAGGCAGTATGCCGGAGGGATTCATTTGGAAAAGGCAGGGGGCTGCATGGCTGTTTCCGGTATCCTTGTCCTTCTATGCAGTCTGTATCTGGCGTCTGCTCCGGCTGTAATATGGCAAATGCGGATCATATGGTTTGTCGCGGTTGGCGTTATATTTATCATGGCGCCGGTAGATGCCAGCAGCAAGAAGTTGGATGCGAAAGAGAAAAAAGTTTATGGGATGCGCGCGAGGGTAATTTTAGTTATTGAATGCGCGATAGCAGGTGTTTTTTCTGTGATTGGATATTCCCTGATCGTAAACGGGATTATGGTAGCGCATATTGTTTTGGCGTCTGGTTTAATATTAGGATGGACCAAAATTTTTTTTGATAAAGAGTTAGAGTGAACTAATCCATGATAGGAATAAGAAATACCTGGGAAAAGCGTATTGCAAAAGGATGATAAACAGAACAAAAAGAACATGATACAAGAGGAATATAAAAGTGAATTTGAAATTGATAAAAAATACAGAAAATATCAACAAAGAGAAAATAACCTTGTTCTGCCTGCCGTTTGCAGGAGGCGGTGCTTCTGCTTATAACCAGTGGGCGAAAAAGATGCAGGGGAAAGTAACGGTATGCCCAGTTCAGCTTCCGGGAAGGGAAGAACAGATCATGGAGAAACCGTATATAGATATGTCGGTTATGTTAGATGACCTGGAAGAGGCTGTAAGAAAGGTTGTGTACGGACCGTATGCCTTATGGGGACACAGTATGGGTGGGAAGATCGCCTATGAGCTGGAAAAACGGTTGGAGGCAGCGGGATATACTGCAAAATGCCTGTTTATTTCCGGCAGCCGGGTTCCTAGTATTCCGGAGCCAAATCCAATCTATCATCTTCCGGATGAAGAGTTTAAGAGGGAACTGGGGAGATTTGAAGGGACGCCCAAGGAGGTACTGGAGAACCAGGAATTGCTGGATTTCTTTCTGCCTATGCTGCGGGCAGATTTTACCATGGATGAAACGTATTATGACAAGGCGGGAATAGTGCTGCATACGCCTATCGCTGCATTTGGCGGAGAAAAGGACGGAGAAGCGGATGAGAGTGCGATCTTGGAATGGGGAAAGTATACGGACAATGATTTTAACTACCGGATATTTCCGGGAGGACATTTTTATCTGCGGGATTGTGAAGACGAAGTAATAAGTGAGGTCATGAGACTGCTTTAGAGAATGAAAAATGGAGATTAAACGATACGGAGAAAAGGAATTTCTGTCAGCAGACAAACTTTATATCCGTGAAAATGAGATACATATATGGTGTATCCGCTGGCCTGAAATGACAGATTTCTGGAAGAACCATGAATATATCCTGAGTGGGCAGGAATTGGAGCAAGCCGGAAGATTCCGTTTTCCTGAAGACAGGATGCGTTATATAGCCGGGAAGGTTGTCGTGCGGATCCTCTTAAAAAGATACTTAGATATGGAAACGATTGATTTTTCTGTCAATGAACTGGGTAAGCCTTATCATAAAGAAATCGCAGGAAAGCAGACAGTCAATTTTAATATTTCGCATTCGGGGGAATTCATACTGGAGGGATTCGCTGTCGGAATGGATATCGGAGTGGATGTGCAGGAAATGGCAGGATGCCCGGATTACAGGGAGATAGCCGGGAATTTCTATACGGCAGAAGAAGCGGAAGATGTAATAAATGAGGGACCGGAACTGTTTTTCCAGTATTGGGCGGCGAAAGAAGCGTATGTAAAAGCGATCGGTATTGGATTGGGAAGAGGAATGGATTTCTTCTCTGTCAGAAACGGGGAAATTACAGAAAAAGGCAGGAAAGGCCAGGGATGGCATTTGTATCCGGTAAAGATTGAGGGATATGCTGCGTATGTGGCGGCGCATAAGAAAGGAGACAAATCAAATGAGTTATAAGAAGGATATGAGCAAATACGAGCATCTTGAAGGATGGGAACGATGCGGCTTTGGAGAGCAGCTTGATAAGTGGGCGGAAAAATATGGAGAAAGAACTGCGGTCACGGACAGCGAAGACGAGATCAGTTATATGGAATTAAAGCAAAAAGCAGATTGTCTTGCGGCAGCTTTTCTGCGTAAAGGGATTTTAAAGGGAGACAAAGTGCTTGTGCAGCTTCCGAATAGGATTTCTTTTGTGATCGTGTTTTTTGCGCTTTCCAAGATTGGGGCGGTGCCAATCATGATGCTGCCGGCCCACAGGGAGGCGGAACTGGAAGGAATTATTGAACTGGCAAAGCCGGCCGCTTATATTGTGGTGGAGAAATATCTGGGATTTTCATATGTGCCGATGGCAAATGCGATGAAAGAGAAATATTCATGTATCCGGCATATATTTGTAGATAGCGAATCCGGGGATATCAGTGGAATGATTGCGGAAACGTGTGGAGAAAATGGAGCATTTCCGGCTGTGGATGGGTATGAAACGGCGGTGCTTTTGCTGTCCGGCGGGACGACAGGGGTTCCGAAACTGATTCCGCGCACCCATACGGATTATATGTATAATGCCCGCATGTCCGCGAAGAGATGCCGCTTGGATAGCAGTGACGTTTATCTGGCGTCTCTTCCGGTAGCTCATAATTTCCCATTATGCTGCCCGGGGCTTTTAGGCACGCTGGACGTGGGAGGAAAAGTTGTGCTTGCGTCTGCGACCAGCCCGGATGATATCCTTGACGCAATTACAGAGGAAGGTGTCACGATAACGGCATTGGTTCCTGCTATGGTTATTGTGTGCATGGAAATGCTGGAATGGGATGAAAATTATGATATATCCAGCCTGCGGATTTTGCAGGTGGGCGGCGCAATGCTGGAAGATTCCCTTGCGGATAAGATCATTGAAGAATGGCCGTGTAAACTGATGCAGGTATTTGGTACGGCGGAGGGGCTACTGTCCTTTACTAGCCCGGAGGATGAAGGTTCCCTGATCGCAAGATGTCAAGGAACTCCGGTGTCTCCTGCGGATGAAGTGAAGATTGTGGATGAAGAAGATAAGGCCGTACCGGAAGGAGTTTTTGGGGAATTATTATCCAGAGGCCCGTATACGATTGATGGTTATTATATGGCGGAGGAAGCGAATAAAAAGAGCTTTACGCCGGACGGATTTTACCGGACGGGCGATAAAGCTATGTGGACGAAAGACGGAAGGTTACGTTTGGGCGGGAGGATCAAAGAGCAGATTAACCGCGCCGGAGAAAAGATCATGCCTTCAGAGATTGAAGCTTACCTTTGCAGGCATTCGAAAATCAAAGAGGCAGCCGTTGTCGGCGTTCCGGATGAAACCCTTGGAAACCGGATATGTGCATTCCTTGTGACCGATGATGAAGCCGGGATCGATTTACAGGAAATCCACAGGTTCCTGCGGGAAATAGGCATTGCGGCGTATAAAATGCCGGATCAGATAGAACGGGTAGAGACATGGCCGCTGACCAGCGTAGGAAAAATAGATAAGAAAGCATTAGAACGGATGGCGCAGGAAAAATAGAAGGAGACAGAATCATGGAATATATAGAGATAAAGGAACAGATCAAACAAAAGCTGCCGGTAGCCAGAGATTTGGGGGATTCCGAAAATCTGCTGGAGCTTGGGCTTTCATCCCTGACGATCATGCGTCTGGTAAACCAGTGGAGAAAACAGGGGGTTAAGGTTTCATTCGGTTCATTGATGGAAAATCCTACCCTTGAAGGCTGGTGGGCGCTGATCCAGCGCAGCATGAAGAAAAAAGCGGGCAAAAAACGGGCGCAAGAATCTAAGATAACGCCGGAAAAGGATATGAAACAGCCGTTTCCTTTAACAGACGTACAGTATGCATATTGGGTTGGCAGGGATGAAGAACAGGCTCTTGGAGGAATAGACTGTCATGCGTATTTAGAGTTTGATGGGGGAAATATAGATCCGGAGCGTCTGGAAAAAGCATGGAATGTGCTGCAGTATCATCATCCCATGCTGCGTGCCTGCTTTTTGGAAGATGGGACACAGAAAATCCTGGATAAGCCGTATTGTGAAAAAATAAAGGTTCATGATTTTTCACGGATGTCATCTGAGGAAGCAGAGGCAATGGCAGTATCTGTCAGAGAACGTTTATCCCATCGGAAGCTAAAGATCGAGGAAGGCGAAGTGGCAGGAATAGAGCTTACGCTTTTTCCTGAAAATAGGGCACGCATGCACGTGGATATGGCACTTTTGGTTGCCGATGTACAGAGTTTGCAGATCTTATTGAGGGATTTGGCGGCTGCCTATCGCGGAGAAAGCCTTCCGGCAGAATCAAAAGGGTGGAATTTTGCTTCTTATCTGGAACGGCAAAAAGAGGAAGATAAGGAAGAGAGAAACAATGCAGAAGGATACTGGAAAAAACGCTTGGAACATTTGCCGAAAGGGCCAGGCCTGCCACTGGCAAAACGGCCGCAGGAAGTGACAAAGACTGTATTCAACCGCAGGATTGTAAGGATTGGCAAGGAAGAGTGGGCTCATCTGCAAGTACGGGCAAAGGAATACCAGACAACTCCGGCAATGGTTCTTCTTACTGCATATGCGACGGTTTTGGAACGGTGGAGCAGGAATCATCGTTTCCTTATTAATATTCCATTGTTTAACCGGAAAACAGAGCAGCAGGGATTGGAAGACGTGATAGCAGATTTCACTACACTGTTATTGCTGGAGATTGACTGCGAAGGGAATCCGACGTTTGCAGAATTGCTAGACAGGATCCAGAAGCAGCTCCATGAGGATATGAAGTATACGGCATATTCTGGCGTGCAAGTCCAGAGAGACCTTGCACAGATGTATGGAGACGCATCGGCAGTGGCGCCGGTTGTTTTTGCCTGCAATCTGGGAACGCCGTTGGTAAATGATACGTTCCGGAAAGAACTGGGGCAGTTTTCCTATATGATTTCCCAAACGCCGCAGGTGTGGAATGACTTCCAGAGTTATGAAGATGAAAATGGCGTACAGCTTACATGGGACAGCGTGGATAAGTTATTCCCGGAGAATATGATCCCGGATATGCTGGAGTGTTTTGAGAATCTTCTGCATGAATTGGGAAAGAAGGACTGGAATCAGCGATTTGATGTGCTTCCTGAAAAAAGAAAAAGAGAAATTGAAGATACAGCGCGTACAGGAGTGCCGGAGCGTGTGGAATGCCTGCATTGGGCTGTTATGAACCATGCGGAAGTTTGCCCGGAAGATATTGCGCTTATTGATGCGGGAAGCGGAAGATCGGTTTCCTATGGGGAATTAAAAGCACGGGCGACAGCAGTGGCGGCAGGGATTTCAGAAAAGGATATTAAGGGAGTCCCAGTTGCACTTACCCTGCCGCGCGGGATAGAACAGATCGAGGCGGCATTAGGAATTTTGCTTTCCGGAAATTCATACCTTTCGGTCAGCTTAAGCCAGCCTAAAGATCGGAGAGCGTTAATCCATGAGAAGACGGGAGTCCGCTATGTGGTCACGAATCGGGAATTATCCGAAAAACTGGACTGGCCGGAAGGTACGGAAATCCTTGTGATGGAAGGTATGGAAGAGGGACAGGAAAATGTGAGACTGCCAGAGGTGTCGCCGAAGGACAGCGCCTATATCATCATGACGTCAGGCTCTACAGGTGTTCCGAAGGGTGTAGAGATTGCGCATGAAAGCGCATGGAATACGGTTCAGGATATTAATGAAAAGTACCATGTGACAAGTGCAGATCGGGCGCTGGCTGTATCAGCTATGGATTTTGACCTGTCGGTATATGATGTTTTTGGAATTTTAGGCGCAGGAGGAACATTGGTATTGCTTCCAGAGCAGGAGAGAAGGAATGCGGATTACTGGCTGGAACAAGTGTTGAAATATCAGATTACCGTTTGGAATTCAGTGCCGGTGCTTCTGGATATGCTTTTGATACGGGCGGAATCCATGAAACAGAAACTGCCGATCAGGGCGGTTATGCTTTCCGGAGATTGGATTGGGATGGATCTCCCGCAGAGGGTTGCGGCATGGACAGAGGATTGCCAGTTTGTCGCTATGGGAGGAGCTACAGAGGCAAGTATCTGGTCCAATTATCAGAATGTTACCCTGCCGATGCCGAAAAACTGGAAATCTATTCCTTATGGAAAGCCACTCAGATATCAGGCATATCGTGTTGTGGATGAGTATGGAAGGGATTGCCCTTACTGGGCAGAAGGCGAACTCTGGATTGGCGGTTTTGGTGTAGCAAAAGGATATAGGGGAGATTCTGCGCTTACGGGGCAGAAATTTATCACAGATCAGTATGGAAGATGGTATCGGACCGGAGATCTCGGAAGAATCTGGGATGATGAGACAATTGAATTTTTGGGAAGAAAAGACCATCAGGTAAAGATCCGCGGACACAGGATTGAATTGGGAGAAATTGAACATGCGATTCAGGAGTTTCCGGGTGTGGCTCATGCAGTTGTTGATACAGTTAGTGATGGTCATGGCAATAAAACGCTGGCTGCTTATATCGGAGCGCCGATACAGGAAGATTCTAAAGTTACAACGTATTTGTACGGCACAGATATCTTTGGCAGGGGCTGGAAAGAACTGAAGGATGATGTCAGCAATTGGCAGATGCAGCAGGAACGGAAGACAGCATACAAAAATTTCCTTGCCTATGCAGACCAGAGATGTGTACAGCTTATGCTGGAGACACTCATAGAGTTAGGCGTTTTTGTATCAGAGAAGGAAGTCCTTTCGCAGAAGGAAATTTTTGAAAAAGGGAGCATTACGGAAACACAGAAGAATACTGTGGCAAGATGGTTGGAAATTTTAAAGAAGGAAGGAATCCTGAGAGAAGAGGACGGCAGACTATCGCGTACCGGGAAGGAAGTAGCTGTACCGGAAAAAGCTGGAGATGCGGAAACGTATTTTAAGAAACTGAAGCCGTATCTGAAGCATATGGTTACTGGGAATGAAGTTCCGCTGGACGTATTCTACCAGAAAGAGCCGGCTTTGGCTCCGAATATGCTGCTTCGGAGGATTCCGGGCTGCGAGGAAACAGTGGAAAGACTGGTGCAGGGATTAAGGCTTCTGGCAGAAGAACGCAGAAAAGAGCCACTCCAGATTATAGAAATTGGTACAAGGGACACTGCAATTACAAGACAGTTTTTGAATGCACTGGAAGATGTAAGCGTGGCTTATACATATGCGGATTCTTCAAAATATTTTCTGCAGGAAGCAGAGAAAGAACTTGCGAGATATGAGAGAGTCGAGTTTGAGATGCTGAATCTGGAAGAAGGCATGGATAAGCAGCAGATGTCCTTGCATAGTTATGACGTTGTGATATCGGTAAATGCTTTACATAGAAATATTGATGCTGCGGATGCGGTAAAGAAAGTAGCGGAATTACTGAAGCCAAACGGAATATTGCTGATGACTGACCTTGTGGTAAGGACATACCTTCAGGAACTTACAGCGGCTTTTTTGGAAAATGGTTTTGCGGATATTCGGGACAAGAGAAGAGAAGCAGGGCTGGTTACCCCGGATTGCCTGCTGTGGAGAGAATGTTTATCAGAGGCAGGAATGGGCGAAGACTGTGCTGTGACAGAGAGATATGGAAGATGTATATGCTGCAGCAGACAGCAGGCGTCTGTCCTGTCCTATCATAATGGAGCACTAAGGGAATATCTGTTAGAAAAACTGCCGGAGTATATGGTTCCACAGAACTATCATTTCATGGAGCAGCTCCCAACATTGTCCAATGGGAAGATTAACAGGAAGCAATTGCGGGAAGATTTTAAAGAAGAAACTGCGGTTATCCGATTTTCAAAGGCAACGACAGAAACAGAAGAAAAGATTTTAGATATCTGGAAACAATTATTTGGATATGAAAATATCGGAATTGAAGATAATTATTTTAGCCTTGGGGGAGACTCGCTGATTGCCACAAGGTTGATCTCGGAAGTACAGAAAACCTTCGGCTGCAAAATAACGATCAGTACGATTTTTGAAAATCTGACCGTAAAATCTCTGGCAAAAGCTATTGAACAGTCCGAACAGAAAGAAGAAGATACACTGCAGATCAAACCGAATCTGGAGGAAGCATATCATCCGTTCCCATTAACCGATGTGCAGTATGCTTACTGGCTTGGCAGAAGCGGATTGTATGAATTGGGAAATGTTGCAACGCACTGTTATTTTGAACTGGATGCAGACGGTCTTGATACTGAGTGCGCAGAGACGGCATGGAATCTGTTGATACAGAGGCATGGGATGATGCGTGTTATTATCCAACCGGATGGTATGCAGCGCATACTGGAGAATACTCCCCAGTATCATATTGACGTGACGGATATCCGACAATTGGAAGTGACAGAAAAAGAAAAGGCATTGGATGAAAAACGGGCAGAGATGTCTCATCAGGTAATTCAGACAGATGAATGGCCTCTGTTTGATGTGCGAATTACAAAAATAGAGGACCAGAAGCATAGGATCCACATCAGCTTTGACAATATAATCTTTGATGGCTGGAGTATGTTCCATCTCTTAAATGAATGGGCAGAAGTATATCGGAATGGAAACGCAGAAATGCCGATCACTTTGTCTTTCCGGGATTACGTTCTGGGGCTTGAGCAGATAAAGTCTACATCTGCTTATGAGAAAGATAAAAAATATTGGGAAGAACGGGTGGAAACTTTTGCGAACGCACCGGATCTGCCACTTGCAAAGAACGAAAGCCAGATTACAGAGCAGCGTTTCTGCCGCCGGAGCGCAAAACTGTCACAGAAAGAATGGCAGTCTGTAAAGGACGCGGCGAGAAGACTGGAGGTAACGCCTTCTGTTCTTTTGATGAGCGCTTATGCGGAGACCCTCCGCTTGTGGAGCAGCAATACGGATTTTACGCTCAATTTGACACAGTTTGACCGGAAACAATTGCATCCGGAAGTGAACGATCTGATTGGAGACTTTACAACCCTGACATTGTTGGAGATAAAGAATGCAGGGAATAGTTTTGCGGAAAGGACAAAAGCAATTCAGAAGCAGCTTACAGAAGATCTGGAGCATACAGCTTATAGTGCAGTTGAACTGGAGCGCGAACTAAAGAAAAAGACTGGAAATATGCGGGGCGCTATTATGCCGGTAGTGTTTACCAGTGGTCTTGGCGTGGAGCAGTGGAATGAGGGAAAATGGCTTGGAAAACTGAATTATAACATTTCACAGACACCGCAGGTGTGGCTGGATCATCAGGTGGTTGAAATGGATGGCAGCTTATGCCTGTTCTGGGATTCTGTAGATGAATTGTTTTATCCGGGAATGTTGGATGAGATGTTCCGGGCATATACTGGTCTGCTTCATACGTTGGCAGTTCATCCGGAGATCATGCAGGAAAAAACGGCAAGTCTGGTAACAGCGAAAATTTCAGAAAAACGGCGTCAGGCGAATGAAACGGCGGTTGAATTTGAAGAGAAAACGCTGGATAGATTATTTTTGGAGGCAGTAGACAGGTTCCCGGATAAGGAGGCGCTGGTAACGGGTAGCAGACGGATGACATATCGGGAAATAAAAGAAGAAGCGTTTTATATTTCCGAGCAGTTGCGGAGCATGGGAATAAAAAAACAAGAGACTGTAGCTGTATTTATGGAAAAGGGATGGGAGCAGGTGGTTGCTGTTTATGGAATCCTATTTGCCGGAGCTGCATATCTTCCGATAGATATCCATAATCCAAAGGAACGGGTAGAAAAGATTCTCCGTGACAGCGGGACAAGAATCATTCTTGTGCAGAATCAAGCGGATGATCATGATGCGGAATGGCTGCGGAAATGGAACTGCGTTTCTTTGTCCGGTCTGAAAAATGAGACTGAAATCAAAATGCAGGAAAATAAGCCAGAAGATCTTGCTTATGTAATCTATACGTCTGGAACGACAGGGATGCCGAAGGGAGTAATGATTAGCCACCATAATGCAGTCAATACGATATTGGATATCAATGACCGTTATCAGATTACAGAACAGGATACGGCGTTTGGAATCTCCAATCTTCATTTTGACCTGTCTGTTTATGATGTTTTTGGCATTTTAGGCGCAGGTGGGAAATTGGTTCTTCCGGATCCGGAATATGGAAAAGATCCAGCGCATTGGATTCACTGGTTGAATCATGAGAATATTACCCTATGGAACAGCGTGCCAGCTTTTGTAGAAATGCTGGCAGAATATGAGGAATATCAAAGGCAGGTAACTTCACAATCGCTGCGGTTAGTAATGATGAGTGGTGACTGGGTTCCTGTTTCACTTCCGGGGAGAATCCGTAATCTGTTCCAGAATGTTGAGATTGTTGCTCTTGGAGGAGCAACAGAAGGCAGTATCTGGTCTAATCATTTCGAGATTCCAGAGGTTGTGCCGGAAGATTGGAAGAGTATTCCGTATGGGAAACCGCTTGCAAACCAGAAGTATTATGTTCTGGATCAGAATATGGAAGATTGCCCTGACTGGGTACCGGGAACACTTTATATTGCCGGAGATGGCATTGCACAGGGATATTTAAACGATAAAGAAAAAACAAAGGAAAAATTTGTTGTCTTAGATAGAACTGGAGAACGGCTGTATTGTACCGGAGATATGGGACGGTATTGGAATGATGGTAATATTGAATTTCTTGGGAGATTGGATAATCAGGTGAAAATAGGTGGACATCGTATTGAATTAGGAGAACTTGAAAATGCGTTGAATAGTATTCCCCAAATCAAAGAGTCAATAGTAGAGGTAATAAACAAAAAATACTTAATAGCCTTTATTTGTTTCGATAAAATGAAATATGTCAAAATTGATGAGGATATATTTTGGGAAAATGGAATAAATGAACTAAAAAAAGAATTTGTAAAGAATGAGGAAGAGATATTTATAAATTCTTATGGAAAATCCTTAGAAAAAATATCCGCAATGATAATATTTCAAACATTTATAGAAATGGGTGTAAAGGAAAACTGCGAATATACATCAAGAGAATTTGCAGAACTTCTCAACGTTAATCTTGAATTCCAAAATCTTGTAAAGAAATGGATAGATATTTTAATAGATGAAGGAATGATGGTTAAGACAAATTTAGGCGTTATAATTTGTCGAAGAGATGAATTTGAGTATGATTTATACAGGGAAATGCAAGAATGCCAAGAAAAGGAAAGGGTATTAAAACTTTATAAGGAATTGAAAGAGAATATACCAGCAACAATTACCATTTTACGCAACAAATATGCTGACGTAGAAATAATAAGCAAGGGGGAATTTAAAGCATTACCAGTAGTTTTGGAAGAAATTAGCCCACTCGATAAAACGATGAAAGATGTGTTGTTTTCATTATATAAAATGAGTTTACAGATTACGGGAACTGACTCTTCTGTTTTGGAAATTGGGAGTAGGATGAGAAGTAATACCAAAAGATATATGGATGTGCTAGGAAATGGTGGAGAATTCTATTACTTGGATGAATCAAGCGAGTATATAGATAAGGCATTAGAGATAGCTGGAGATGTGAACAGACTGAAAAGTATAACTTATGATTTTAAGGAACCTTATCTTTATATTGGAGAACTTCGCCATAAAATGGACATAATAGTAGCAGACAATACACTTCATAGAAGCTATGATATTGAATTGACATTATCCAATTTCAAAGAAATGCTAAAATCTGGTGGCATTCTTTTATTTAAGGAATATACCATTCCTAATAGATTGATTCTAAATTCAGTAGCGTTATTAGAAAAAGGATTCTCAATGATACAAGATCTTCGCAAGGGTACATGTATGCCGCTTTTGTCAGTTGATAAGTGGAAGGAGTTGTTGAAAAATGCTGGATTCGATAACATTATGAGTTTTAGATTAACCGCCGAAAATGCGAAATGTGGAACTGGAGAAACGATATTTATAGCAAGGAATCATGAAGAAGTGAATTTTATAAGTGAAGCAGAGATTATTGAGAGGCTAAAAAATATTGTTCCAGAATATATGATTCCTAAGAGAATATATGAAGTTGTCAAAATTCCGTTGTCTGCCAATGGAAAAGTAAATAGAAATAAATTACTCAATTCTATAAAGCAAACGGATTTTGATGAAAAAGATGAGAAACAAGCAGAGATAAATATGACAAATTTTGAAAAAAGTGTTGCTTCAGTGTGGCAAACTATACTTGAAAAAGATATTTTGGATAAGGATTCAAATTTTTTCCAAAACGGAGGAGACTCTTTAAAAGCTATCAGACTTGTAAACGCTTTAAAGGAAGAGTTAGGTATAGAGCCTAAAATTAGTTGGCTTTTTGAAGCACCAACTATTTCAGAATTTGCAGCACGAATTCAGCAGGAGATGGACTCAAACAATTATATGGAGGATGATGGCGAAATATAATAGGAGGGCGTAAAAACTATATGAAGAATATTATTGTTTATGGTAGTCGGTTTGGACAATTTTATCTTGAAGCGCTAAAGCGAATGAAAGGAATAAAGATAGTAGGTTTATTAGCCAAAGGAAGTGATAGGAGTTATGAATGCGCAAGATATTATAATATTCCTCTATATACTTCATTAGATGAAGTAGAAGAAAGGGTAGATGTTGCTTGTGTTGCTGTGAAAACAGGGGCACTAGGAGGCGAAGGCGCTAATATAGCAAAACAATTATTGAGAAAAGGAATAAATGTTCTGTTGGAGCAGCCAGTTCATTATAAAGAATTGGGGGAATGCTATAAGATTGCGCAAAATCAAAAAGTGTATTTTGGGGTTGGTAACTTGTATTTGAACCTACCTGCAGTTCAAAATTTTATACGTAATGTCCATATAGTTAGTAAGACAGAAAAAATAGCATATATTAATGTTGATTTAGCGACTCAGGTTTCCTATCCAGTAATTAGTATTTTGGGCGAAGTGCTTCAGACACTTCGCCCATGGGAGAATGTGGGAAGTATATGCGGTCATGTGCCCTTTCAGACGGAAACTGTAAAGATTGGAGATATTCCAATAAGTTTCAGAGCACATAATGAAATCGAAAAAGAAAATATAGATGGATTTTTACATATGCTGTTTCGGATTAGTGTTGGATTTGCAGGTGGACAATTGACATTGTTTGATCCTGATGGTCCTGTTATTTGGAATCCTAGAATTCATTTCCCGGATGAAAATATTATACCAGGGCGATTAGAATTCCATTCACCTTTAAATATGGATGAACAGAATTCATTTATATTATATAGTAGCGAGAAGAAACAAAAAATGATTTTTAAGGATGAATGGCCTTGTGCAATTGCAAAGGATATAGAAAAAACTGTAGTGGAACCGACAGAACCAACTCTTCAATATATACAAAGGATTTTGAATAATAGTCATGCTTGGCAACTTTTAATGAAAGGACTGGGATATCCTGAGATTGTTTCGGGGAGTTTTTATAGTTACTATCCGTCAGAAAAACTTTTGAGAGAAAGTACCTCTTTGTTTGAAAAAAGCAGTGCCTTGCTTGGTGGTATGGCAGTATTTAATAATATGTGTCTAAAAACAATGTATTATTATTTGCAGCAGAATATCAAAGAAGTAAATAAAGGATATACGAGTGATGAACTGATAGAACGAATAGGAGTGAAAGCTGATTTTGTTCCCATAATACATCGTTGGCTTCATGTGCTTAATTCTAATAGCTATATAAGAAATGAAGAAAAAGAATATTATTTTGAGAAAAAAATGCATTATTCAGAACTTGAAAAAATTTGGGTGGATGGTAAAAACGTTTGGGAAAATGCAAATTTAGGAACTATATCCACATATGAATATTTTAAGAATAATGCTTTAAAACTTAACTATATCATGAAAGGGGAATTAAATCCTACATTACTATTGTTTCCGGAAGGTCAGATGTATGTAGCGGATGATTTGTATTCAAAGACACCAATTTCAAGTTATTATAATCAAATGATTTCGGATTATGTTAAAAGTGAATGTGAACTGCGTGAAGGATGTAGACTGTTGGAATTAGGAGGAGGAACGGCTTCAACAGCCAAGCCTATTATCGAAAAAATAAAATTTCTTAGTGTAGAAGAATATTTTTTTTCTGATATTTCAGATTTTTTTGTAAATCGTGCTAAAGAGTTATTCTCAGGAATTCGGTTTATTGAATATTTAAAAATAGATATTAATAATGATTTTGTTAGCGATAAAATAAAGGAGGATAGCGTAGATATAGTAATTGCAGTAGGTGTGCTGAATAACGCAAAAAATATAGAAGTTACTTTAAAAAACATCAAAAAAGTTTTAAAAAAAGATGGAAAGGTAATTATCGTAGAAGCAATTGGTGAATCTGTTCAAATGTTAATATCCCAAGCTTTTATGATGCAAGAGCCAGATGATGCAAGAGCCGAAAAAAATGAAACTTTTTTAAAATTATATCAATGGCACGAACTGTTTCAGAAAGTTGGATTTGCTGTCGAAAAAAGTTTGCCAACTATTGATTCTGAACTGTGCGTGTATAATCAAAAGGTATTTGTATTAAGTTGCCAGTTGGAGGATAAATATAGTGGAAGTAAGTAAATTGATTCAAAATATGCGGGAACAAGGAATTGGTATTTGGACTGAAGGTGGGAAAATACGTTATTTAAAAAAGGATGGGAAATTAGATGATGATATAAAAAATATTTTGATTTATAACAAAAAGGAAATTATAAGTTATTTTGAAGAAGAAAGGGAGCGTTTCGATAAATTTCCACTGACGGATATTCAAATGGCTTATTTGTTAGGGCGAAAAAATTCTTTCGAGTATGGGGATGTGGCAAGTCATCTATATTTAGAACTGGATTATCCGGCCTTGGATTCTGTAAAAGTACAAAAGATTTGGAATCAGTTAATTGACAAGCATGATATGTTGAGAGCTATTGTTTTAGAAGATGGGACTCAAGAAGTATTAAGAGATGTGGCAGAATATCCCATATATATATCTACAAAATGTGAAGAAATACGCAGCAAATGGTCTGATAAATACTATAATACTGAAACGTGGCCTATGTTTGATATTGGTGTAACTGAAGACAAAGAAAAAACTACATTGCATTTATCGTTTGATTTTTTGATTGCAGACTGGGCAAGTATTTGGACATTATTAATAGAATTTGAGACAATATACTACAATAAGGGTAACGGGGATGAAAAGTGTGCTATTTCATTTCGAAATTATGTACTTAATGAGATGGGAATGAAAAACAGTAGTCGATATCGTAGAGATAAAGAGTATTGGAAAAATAGACTGGATATAATTCCTGAAGCGCCAGTTCTCCCGATGCGATCGAATGCTGAAAAAAGTAATAAATTTATTCGTATGGCAAGGAAATTATCGGCTGAAGACTGGGAAAAAATAAAGTTTTTTTCAAGTCAAAATAGTGTGACGCCTACAGCGACTGTGCTTTCTATATTTGCTTTGTGTATTGAACGCTGGAGTGTAAACAAAAAATTTTCATTAAATCTAACTACACTCATAAGAAATAACAAATATACGGGTATTTACAATACTATTGGAGACTTTACTAGTGTAGATGTTTTAGAAATTGATTTAAGTGAGAAAATAATATTTGCTGATTTTGTAAAAAATGTAAATAAACAAATTTTTGAAGATTTGGATCATAGCTCATATTCTGGGATCGAAGTGATTCGCGATTTGCGAAAGAGAAGAAAGAATCCGATGCTTTTATTTCCTATTATTTTTACAAGTTCTATTGGATTGATAAAAAACGATGGGATGGTTGGGAAAGTTAATAATAATGGAATCAGTCAGACGCCGCAGGCTTTCTTAGATTGTCAAGTTATGGATAATGAAGAAGGTTTATTTATTAATTGGGATATCCGAAACGGTATTTTTGAAGAAGGAGTTATTCAAGATATATTTTGTACCTTTTTAACATATTTGAAAAAAATTTCGGAATCCGTTGAATTTTGGAATCAACAAGCAAATGTAGAATTACCTGAAAAGCAAATGGATCAAAGAAAGAATGTAAATAGTACTTTTAAAGAGATAAAGATGGATACTCTGCAGAACCTATTTCTGAAGAGTGCTTTAGAAATGCCGAAAAAAACAGCAGTCGTGGATGAATGTGGAGAACATACATATGAAGAACTATTGTGGACTGCATATGGAATAGCAGATGAATTGCAGAAATGCAGTTGTAAAGCAGGTGACTATGTTGGAATCAAATTGAATAAGAGTTTTTTTCAGATTGCGAGTGTTTTGGGAACTTTGTTGATTGGAGCAGCATTTGTTCCGATAGACAATGACCAACCAGAAATTCGTGCAGATAAAATACTGGAGATAGCAAAAATCAAATGCTTAATTGGAGAAAAAGAAGAAACTCATAAATATAGAGAAAAATATAAATGGATTGACAAAGACAGTGTTATTTTAAAAAAGAGTTATGATGAGATTGTTAATGACAACTTTGATGATGTGGCATATGTGATTTTTACGTCTGGATCCACAGGTGAACCTAAAGGGGTAGTTATCGAGCAGCAAGCTGTTGTAAATACGATTATAGATATAAATGAAAGATTTCAGGTAAAAGATAAAGACAGTATTCTGGCGCTCTCACAATTACATTTTGATCTTTCTGTTTATGATATTTTTGGAATGTTAGCTACAGGTGGAACAATAGTAATACCAGAAAAAGTTAGATATAAAGATCCGTCTTATTGGCTTATGTTGGTAGAGAAGTGGAATATCACAGTTTGGAATTCTGTGCCCGCCTTTATGGAAATGTTTGTAGACTATCTTGAACGATTCTATAAAGGAGAAAAATTGTCAATTAACAAAATATTGTTGTCAGGTGATTGGATACCAGTAAAGTTGCCAGAAAAAATTTGCAGATTCTTAAAAGACGTTCGAATATATTCACTAGGAGGGGCTACGGAAGCTAGCATATGGTCTATTTATCACGAGTGCAAAATGGGTGAATCATATAATAGTAGCATACCGTACGGTGTTCCTTTAAGTAACCAAGGTTTTGAAGTGCTGGATGCAAATATGAAACCATGCCCAGATATGGTACAAGGAGAACTATATATAACAGGAAAAGGGTTAGCAAAAGAGTATTTGGGAGATGTTTCTAAAACACAAAGTAGCTTTTTTTGGTTAAATAATAAACGAATATATAAAACCGGGGATTTCGGCAGATATTTAAGGAACGGAGAGATTGAGTTTTTAGGACGCAAAGATTCCCAAATAAAAATTTCGGGGCATAGAATTGATACCGGGGAAATAGAAAATGCAATTATGGATTGCTGCTCGGGGAAAAACTGTTGTGTAACAACAGTAGATTGGAATAATGAACCAAAGTTGGTTGCGGTAATTGTTCCAAAAGAAGATGAAAAAAAAGATGAAAAGAGTGTACGGGAAGCATTGAAGCGATACTTACCTCAGTATATGATACCGTTTTTTTTGCAATTTATTGATGAAATACCATGTACTTCAAATGGTAAAGTCGATAGACAGGCAATTCGGAAACTCTTTATTGATAAAAGGGATGATAAGATTCAACATAAAAGATGGGAATTAGAAAATTTAATAGACAAAGAAATTTATTCGATTTTAATCAGTGTCTTAAAGGTTGATGCATTATATCCAGATGATAATCTATTTGAATTAGGGGCAGATTCCTTATTAATGGCACAGATTGCGGGCAGAGTAAAAGAAATTATAGAGCAAACTAAAACATCCGTCACTTTTGATGAGATTCTACGCCAAATATTGAATAATCCTACGGGGGAAGCAATAACAACCTTTGTAAAGAGCAAGCAGAACATTCTAACATCTGAGAATGTACGAACTGATGATTTTAGAATTATAGAGAAAACTGCGAAGGATACAGTATATATTTTTTTCCATACGGCATTAGGAACAACTAATTGTTATCGCTTTGTAGAAAAGGAATTACGAAAAGAGGATTTGGGAGATTTTCTATTTATAAATGTAGAAGATGTAGAATGGTATTATTCAATACAATATCATGAATTAGTTGATAGAATTACAGACGAGTATGTTCGGAAAATAGAGCAACTTCACTATAAAAATATTAATCTTATTGGATATTGTCTTGGAGGTATTCTTGCATTAAATGTAGCTGTAAAATTGCTGGAGAAAGGAATCGAAGTAAATAATCTGTTTGTTATAGATAGTTATCCTGTTTCCGGGAAGGTAGAGGATCAATTTATAGATGAAGTGATCTTTTTGCCTAACTATCAATTAATGCTTTCGGAGGTTCTGGAAGATGTCGATGACTTTAAGGTAATGGAATTTATTACAGAAGTGAGGAAAAGAAATAATGGTAATATACCTCAAAATACTTTCTTTAACATTATAGAGAAAGATACCAAAATGAAAAACAATAGTGGTCTTTGGGAATTTGTTAATAGTACAAAAGAAAAAAGATTTGAAGCCTACGCAAAAGCCATTGAGAAAAAAACTTGCATTAACGTGAGTGCTGAACTGCTAGAAGCAACATTTGAAATTTATCAGCATGGATTTAAAGGTGCAAATGTAGAATTACCTTTTTATAGTGGGGATATTTGTTATTTATCAGCATGTGAAGAACAAAAATATTTTTTTGCAGATAAAAACCAAAATTTAGAAATGTGGAACGATATATGTCTTGGGGAATTTGAAGTGATAAATGTTCCGGGAAATCATGTTACATGCATTCATAGTGAGGAAAATGCCACATTGCTAGCACAAATAATTATAGAGAGGAATATAAGAGGATGAAGAAGAATATAGGAATTCTTGGAGCAACAGGTTTGGTAGGATCATCTGTGTTATCTGCGTTACAAGGGAAAGGGTATGCTTTACTTATAGGGGCACGTAATCAATATAAACTTCAGTGTTTGAAAGAAGAATTTTCAACAGAGAATATAGAAATTATACAGATGGATGTATTTATTCCGAAACAAGTTGAAATGTTCTGTTCGCAATGCGATGTAGTCATTAATTGTACATCTCCCGCATCTATAGTTGGGACAAGGATAGTTCGAGAGTGTATTAAGCAAGGGAATGATTATATTGATCCATTTGGAGAAGGAGATGTCGAGAAATATATTGTTGATAATAAAAGTATGATAGGGGATAAAAAAACTAGAATTATACTATCATCAGGTACATATCCAGGATTATCAGAAGCTCTATTTAAGTATGTGGCAGAAATACATAAAGGAGCTGAGGTATCTATCAAAGAATACTTTTATGGAAATAGTTATTTTTCGCATGGAGCTACACAAGATGTAATATCAAGTATGATTAATAATAAATCTAAAAGCATGAGTTTTTTTTATAAAGACGAAATTATTCCATGCAAAATGAGGATAGGGGAAAGTATATGTATAGATGAGAAAGTAGGAACAATGTATCTGTATCCTATTATTAGTAAAGATTTTCGAAGAGTGTGCAAGGAAACAGGAGTCAAGGAAGGTTGTTTTTTTAACACATTTTCTGATCTGTCTTCCATGGCTAGTTTTTTTGAAATTGGAAGCAAAATATATCATTCGAATAGTATGGATACTTTTGGATATACAGAGCAATTGGAAAAAATGTATAGGAACAAAAGTACAGAAAATGAAAAGACTATATTTTGGTTTGGTATAGAACTTGTAAATGGAAATGATGTAGAAAAAAAACTTATGTCTTTTGAATATGCGTGTAACTGGAATTCCCTATCGGGGTATGTTTGTGCGTTGGTGGCAGAATGGTGCCTAAACGATGAAATTTCAAAAGGAAAGGCATATAATTTAGATGAAATAGAAGGTATTCAAAAATTTATAGAGAGTCTTCCGGGAGAAATAAAACAGAATATAGTTAAACTTTAAACAAAAGAATTCTATTTCAAAAATAATATTCAAATGAATCAGAAAAAAATCTATTTGGATTTAAAATGCCTTTTTGGAGTAGAAAAAAATTATCATATCTGTTATATTACGTTGAAGAAGGTTAGAACTGGCTAACCAAAAGAAGGAGGATGTTATAATGAAGAAACTACAAGGAAAAGACCTTATTAACGTTGGAATCTTTACTGCAATTTATTTCTTGGTATTTATGGCCGTTGCTATGTTGGGTTTTATCCCTATTTTTTTGCCACTGCTGATTGCGATTGCGCCGCTTATTGCCGGCATTGTTATGATGCTGTACTATTCTAAAATCCAAAAGTTTGGAATGGTGTCTCTGACCGGTTTGATCTGTGGTATTTTGATGCTGCTCACAGGTATGGGATATTGGAGTATTATTACCGGTTTTGTTTTTGGTGTTCTGGCTGATCTAATCTTGAAGTCCGGCGATTATAAGAGCGCAAAGAAAGGGATCATTTCTCATGGGGTTTTCTCGATGTGGATTATTGGTAATTATATTCCTATTGTTGTAACAAGGGACAGCTATTACCAAGATTTGATTACCGGCTATAGTCAGGAATATGCCGATGCGATTATGGGGTATATCAGTGCATATACACTTCCGCTTCTTTTGATTGCCGGTTTTGTCTGCGGCGTGATTGGCGGTATCATCGGACAGAAGATTTTTAAGAAACACTTCAAAAGGGCAGGTATTGCATAATGCGTCAGGAGTTATTAGCAAGTCAGAAAAGCGGCAGAGGAATACTGTTAGACCCCCGGACGAAACTCGCTTTGCTTATCACAATTTCCGTATTTGTTTTAAGTGGAGGCATTGGTGTAACTTCCAGACAGTTCGCTCCTGTTTTGTCGGCAGTTCCTCTGATATTGATGCTGACCGAAGGGGCATGGAAGGGGTCATGTATCTATTTTGCCTTGTACGGTGGCAGCTATCTACTGCAAATACTGTCACTCCCGTACTTGTCAGGACTGCCAAGTTTTTTTGTTGTTGCAGTTTGTGGCTTTTTAATGAGGTTTGTTCCGGGAATTATGATGGGATACATTACAGTCAAAACAACCACCGTCAGTGAATTTGTTGCTGCCATGAAGAAGCTGCATTTGCCGGAGCAAATTATTATTCCAATGTCTGTTATATTCCGCTTTTTCCCAACAGTTGTTGAGGAATATAATGCGATAGGCGATGCTATGAAAATGCGAGGGATTCGCTTCGGCGGAGGCAAAGCAGGCGCAATGTTGGAATATAGGCTTGTTCCTGTAATTATGTGTTCTGTTAAGATTGGGGAAGAATTAAGTGCTGCAGCCCTGACGAGAGGATTGGGCGGATCGGTTAAGAGAACAAATATCTGCGAAATCGGTTTTCATGTGCAGGATATTCTTTTCTTGTTATTGTGTGTAGTGGCTTTTGCTATTCCGATTGCAACAATGATTGCAGGGAGGTAGGATTATGATTGAATGTAAAAAAGTTTCTTTTTCCTACCCTTCAAATGAAAGTATCGACGGAGAACGTGAAGTACATGGAACGCTGAAAAATATAGACCTGTCTATTAATGATGGAGATTTCGTGTTGCTCTGCGGAACATCAGGATGCGGAAAAACTACATTAACTCGTTTGTTTAATGGCCTGATTCCGCACTATTACGATGGCAAGCTGGAAGGTAGAGTCATACTCGATGGCAAAGATATGAGTAGCCTGTCGTTATTTGATATATCAAAAAAAGTGGGTTCTGTTTTTCAGAATCCACGTTCTCAATTTTTTAATGTGGATACGACCAGCGAAATTGCCTTTGGATGTGAAAACCATGGATTGGAAGAAGCAGAAATCCGAAAGCGGGTAAAACTGGTCTCAGAGCAGTTGAACCTTACAAATCTACTGGACAGAAGTGTTTTCTCCCTTTCCGGTGGGGAAAAGCAAAAAATCGCCTGTGGATCTGCCGCCGCTGTGGAACCGGATGTATTTGTTTTGGACGAGCCATCTTCCAACCTTGACGCCTATTCCATCGCTGATTTTCGGAAACTGTTAAAAATATTGAAGTCACAGGGCAAAACAATTATTATTGCGGAGCACCGGCTCTACTATCTTTATGATCTGGCAGATAGGATCATATATTTAAGCGACGGGGAAATACAAGGGGATTATACTTTGCCGGAATTTCAGTTGATTCCGGCGGCGGAAAAAGCTAAAATGGGATTACGGCCTCTTGGCCTGGGTGAGTTTGCAGACATTGAGCCTGCCAGTCTACATTCAGGGCAGGGGATATGGAAACTGAACCACTTCCATTTCGCATACAAGAAACAGCCGGAAACGCTTTCTCTGGAAAATATAGAGCTTCCTGCCGGAAATGTAACGGCGGTCATCGGGCACAATGGAGCCGGAAAAACGACACTATCCCGTTGCTTATGCGGATTGGAAAAAAGATGTAAAGGTATCCTCGAAAAAGAAGGTACTTCCTATTCAAGCAAACAGCGGCTGAAGCTATGCTATATGGTCATGCAGGATGTAAATCATCAGCTTTTTACGGAGAGCGTTTTAGAGGAAGTCCTGTTAAGTATGCCGGGGAAAGATTCCGATGAATCGCCTGAAAATGTGGCAAAGGCAGAGGCTATCTTGACAGAAATGGATTTGCTCCCGTACAAAGCCTGCCATCCGATGGGGCTTTCGGGAGGGCAAAAACAACGTGTGGCGATTGCTTCTGCGATTGCCTCTGAACGTCCGGTTATACTATTTGACGAACCTACCAGCGGCCTTGATCTCTTTCATATGAGGCAGGTGGCCGATTCGGTCAAAGGACTTGCCGATTCAGGAAAAACCATTGTGATTGTGACCCATGATCCTGAATTTATACTCAGATGCTGCAATCATGTGATTCATCTGGAAAACGGAATGCTGGAAGAAAGCTATTCCCTCTGGGATATGGAAGGACGAGAACGGCTATTAAACTTCTTTATACTGGAAGGGGGCGGCGGAAATCAAACTGTTTGATGGTAAAATAAATTGCGGATCAAATGTAAAAAATGTCATTGAAACTGAGGATTGTGTTGTCCTGCAAATTTTTGACGAAAGCGGCGAAGGGACAATGACAGCTCACAAAATTTTTGATGGCGCTTTTGTGATGTATAGTGATATGCACCTAAAAGAATGCGTTTCTCATTTTCAGAGTAGTACAGGCAGTTCGCTTCTCTATATCGACCATTGCCGGGAGGGACGAATCGAAAACGAAATTGGCAATCATGCTTATGGCTATTTACAGGAGCATGAAATGCGAGTTGATAACAGGCGTTTCCATTCGGGACGAGTTTGCTTTCCGCTTTGCCATTACCACGGGATGACGCTCGGGTTTGATTTGGAAATTGCTGTGCCAGCCCTCAGAGATTTTTTTGGCGGGTTTTCGGTTGATTTATATGAACTTCAAAAGAAGTATTGTAACGACAAGAAACCGTTTGTTATTCATAATGAGCCGGGAATTGAACATATTTTTTCAGAACTTTACTTTGTCCCGCAGCAAATCAAAGGAGACTACTATAAAGTAAAGGCACTGGAACTACTTTTGTATCTGGACGCTTTGCAAATTTCCGAGTCCAAAGAGGAACGTCCTTATTTTTATAAAGGGCAGGTAGAGAAAATAAAAGCAATCCACGACCTGATTACAACGGATTTGCAAGAGCATTATACAATGGATGAATTGGCTGAACGGTTCCAGATTTCATTGACGGGCATGAAAAACTGTTTCAAAGAGGTTTACGGAGATTCCATGTATTCTTATCTTCGCCGTTATCGAATGAATATCGCTGCTACAATGCTCAGGCAGGATTCCAAAAAGGGGATTGCAGAAATTGCCGGGGCTGTCGGATATGAAAGTCCCAGTAAATTTGCAACGGCCTTTCGTCAGGTGATGGGACAAACGCCTATGGAGTACCGAAAATCTTTTTTCTAAATGGTGCATAAATGCCGTTTTGGAGAGGAAAGAAGAATTGAATACTGCTACAATGAGGATGGTTAGCAAAGACTACCCATCCTTTTTTCTTTGCTGACTAAAAAGAAGGAAGGTGATTGTAATGAAGCAGCAAAAAGATAATTGGGTGAAAATTCTGTTTTCCTTCGCCGCACCATGCAAGGGGAAAATGGCTCTTTCGGTATTCTGCGCCATTCTGAGCGTTGCAGGAGGGTTTATTCCTTTTTGGGCTGTATATGAAATCCTGCTGGCATTTATCAATCAGAATGTGACCCTGAATGGCATTCTGATTTGGTGTCTGGTTGGAGCAGCGGGCTACCTGCTGCGGGTTGCCTGCCATGGAATCTCTACGATCCTGGCGCATATTTCAGCCTATACCATTTTGGAAGGAATCCGGCTTAAAATTGCGGACCGGCTGATGAAAGCGCCTCTCGGCGAAGTGATGGGGCGGCGAATCGGCTATCTGAAAAATATCATCATGGATAAGGTGGAGGATTTAGAGCCGCCTTTGGCACACATGATCCCGGAATTGACTTCTAACCTCCTACTCCCTGTTGCAATTTTTACCTGGATGATGGTCATTGACTGGCGCATGGGATTGGCGGTTCTGATTGCTCCGGTGCTGGCCATGATTCCTATGTTTTTCCTTATGAGGAATTATAACAGTCAGTACGCCGCTTATATGGAGGCAAATAACCATGTCAACAGTATTATTATTGAGTATGTGGAAGGCATCGAGGTTGTAAAGGCTTTTAATCAAAGCACAAGTTCCTATGAAAAATTTGTTAATGCTGTCCAGTCGTTCAAAGAGTTTACCCTGGCATGGTTTAAGAGCACATGGAAAACGATGAACCTGATGATGGCGATTATGCCAACAACGTTACTGGGGGTTCTTCCTGTCGGCCTTCTGCTGGTACAGAATGGAAGTATTTCCCCCGCAGAGCTTGCAATGGGGATTATTCTTTCTCTCAGCATTGTTGGGCCGTTGATGAAAGCAACCACTTTCATTAACGAAGCAAAGTCTATGGAATATGCAGTAGAGGCGGCAAATGAACTTTTGAACCTGCCTATGCTGCCGGATTCAGGGAAAATCGTATCCATACCCCGCAATGATATTGTGTTGGAGCATGTAACCTTTTCCTATGACGGCTCCGAGCAAAATGAAGTACTGCATGATGTGAACTTGGAATTGCCAGAGGGAAGTTTTACGGCACTTGTAGGACCGTCTGGCGGCGGTAAATCAACGATTGCCCGTCTGATTGCAAGGTTTTGGGACGTGACAGGTGGCAACATTACCATTGGGGGGAAGAATATCAAAGAGTTGTCTATACGCCAGCTTTCCGAACTGGTCAGTTTTGTGACGCAGGATAACTTCCTGTTTAATTGCTCCCTGAAAGAAAACATCCGTCTTGGAAATCCAAACGCCACAGATGAAGAAGTATATGCGGCGGCGAAAGAGGCCTGCTGTGATGAATTTATTGTGCGTTTGGACAAAGGATATGATACCCCTGCCGGTGATGCCGGAAAGAGGCTGTCCGGCGGCGAAAAACAGCGAATTGCGATTGCGAGGGCGATCCTCAAAAATGCCCCGATTGTTATTTTGGATGAAGCGACAGCATTTACTGACCCGCAGAACGAAGATAAAATTCAGAAATCTATCATGGCGTTATCAAAGGGTAAAACTCTTCTTGTGATCGCCCACCGCCTTTCCACCATTCAGAACGCAGATCAGATTGTCGTGTTGAAAAAAGGCCGGATTGTGGATTGCGGAAAGCAGGGAGAATTGTTGAAGCGGTGTCCGCTGTATGCGGATATGTGGAAAGCCCACATCGGGGCGAAGAATTGGTCTGTGAGTGAAAAGAAGGAGGTGGTCGCTCATGTTTAAGTCTATGAAACGGATCATTAAATGGGCGGGGAAATATAAGGGACGCCTCTATCTTGGCTCTGTTTTTTCCTTTTTCAGCAGCCTGTCTACGGCGATCCCTACAATGGCTGCCGCTTATGCCCTTGATAAAGCAATCGCAGCTTATTGGGCAGGCAACACAATAGAATCCTCCCTGATCTGGCAGACGCTTTGGATTACTGTTGGCTCGATTGCGCTTAACTTTCTACTCTCTTATTTGCGGGCGGTGTTGCAGGAAAGCATTGGTTATGAAGTAGCCGCAGGGCAGCGAATCCATTTAGGCGATGTGCTGAAAAGGGTTCCTCTGGGATATTTTTCCAAAAACAGCGTGGGCGATATTCTGACAGGTGTTACCACGGAGCTATCCACACTTGAATTGCAGGGAATGAAGATGGTTGACATCATCATCAACGGATATGCAAAGTTTATTGCAATTCTCCTGTGTTTCCTTTTCCTGAGTCCAGCCGCAGCAGTGATTTCTGTTGTCGGCGTTGCCTTTTCCTCATTGGCCTTACATGGTATCAGCAGGCATAGTGAAAAGACCGCTGCTATCACGCACCAGGCCATGGAGGATATGTCTGGCTCTGCGATTGAATATATCCGCGGGCTGTCCATCGTTAAATCGTTCGGACAGGAAGGGGCTTCTATCGAAAGTTTCCGCAAGGCAAATACGGATTTGAAAAATATTCATATCAAAGTAGAAAAAGGCTATACGCCATTTAACTGCTTGCATCTGTTCTCCTTAAAACTGGCATCTATGGGGATTGTGTTTATCTGTGCATGGCAGACACTTAACGGGCAAATGAGTCTTGCTTATTTCCTGATGTTTGTTCTGTTTTCTTTCGTAATCTTTGGAAGTGTGGAAAACATTAACGACGCGGCTCACATGCTGGGTCTTATAGATTCCGCTATGAATAAGCTGGAAGCTCTGGAAAATGCAGAATATATCGACCAGGACGGAAAAGATATTACACCGACCTCGTATGACATTACTTTTCAGGATGTATCCTTTGGTTACGATAAACGGACTGTATTGCATGATGTGAATTTCACGATTCCGCAGAATACCACAACAGCGATTGTAGGTCCCTCCGGGAGCGGCAAGTCTACCCTGTGCAGCCTGATTGCACGCTTTTATGATGTTGACGCCGGAAAAATCATTTTAGGAGAAACAGATATTCGAGAATTTACCTGTGACAGCTTACTAAAAAATATCAGTATGGTGTTCCAGAATGTATATCTGTTCCGGGATACGATCCGTAACAATATCAAATTCGGCAGCCCGAACGCTTCAGAGGAACAGATGATTGCCGCTGCAAAAAAAGCGCGCTGCCATGACTTTATTATGGCCTTGCCAGATGGATATGATACCGTCATTGGTGAGGGCGGTTCTTCTCTTTCCGGCGGTGAAAAGCAGCGGATTTCGATTGCCAGAGCCATGCTGAAAGATGCGCCGATTGTTATTTTGGATGAGGCCACGGCCAGCATTGACCCAGAGAATGAGCATTTGATTCAAGAGGCTATTTCCGCACTGACACATGGTAAAACAATTATAACGATTGCCCATAGACTGGCGACGATTGAAAATGCGGATCAGATTCTCGTTATTGATGGAGGAACGGTAGTGCAGAAAGGAACTCATAAAGAATTACTGAAACAAAAAGGAACCTATCGAGATTTTATTAGTATTCGTGAGCAGGCTGAAGGTTGGAGAATTCAGTAGATTACGAAAAGAAGTTGCAGGAAAACGCAATATTCAGAAAATACCATTGGTTAATATTTGATAGGAGTGATTTGAGGTTTTGTGTGTTCTCTGGCATAATGTATTGAGATTAAAAAAGTCATTTATAAACATTGTTGTGCAATTTGTGTTCTTGAGATGCAAGGAGTATTCTGCACATTGTTTGTTTATGGATTATGACTGCTTGCAGAGTGCGGTGTTAAGTTTGGATTAATTTAATATGTCGTTGGTATTTTAGGAAAGCAAAAAATTATAATTATAATAATGAAAAATTTGCTTTCCTAATGAAACGGCATACCTAAATATTAGTAAGAGGTTATCATGAAAATAATAATTATTATTATCTTGTTGGCATTTATTATTCTTGCTTTGAGTTTTTTGCTTACGTTCATAATGTATCGTATGCAGTTTGGAAAGAGAATAGATATTTGTGAAGCGGATAAAAAATCAGATATTCCCAGAAGAAAAAAAATAGAATTTTATTCGGGAAAAAATAAATTAACAGGATATTTCTATGGAATTAATCAAAATAAAGTTAATAATAAGGTTGTTTTGGTTGTGAATGGGTATGGAGTTACGTATAATGCTTATATGCCAGAAATATGTGAACTGATAAACTGTGGATACCTTGTATTTTCTTATGATATGACAGGATGTGGTGAAAGTGAAGGAGAAAATATAAAGGGATTTGCACAGTTTATTATAGATGCCCAAAATGCTGTACTATATTTAAAAAAACAAGGACTAGATAAAATTATCGCATTTGGGCATAGTACAGGTGCATATGCTGTGGCGGCATTGTTGAATATACAGAAAGAAAATTTGAATAAGGCAATTATAATATCGGCCTTTGATGTTCCAAATAAATTTGTGAGAATGTGTATGCAAAAAAAAATGAAATGTTTTGCATATTTATTACAGTTTTGGATAGCTGTATTTGAAAAGATTCAATTTGGTAAGTATGCATTACTTAGTGGAAAAGATGGCGTTAATAAATATCAAAAACCTGTGTTAATTATACAGGGGGCTAAAGATGATCAAGTCGAAGTAAATAATTCGTTATATAGTTTACGGAAAGATGTTATCAATAACCAGGCTGAATTTTTGTTGGAAAAGAATAGAGGTCATTATCCTACAAGGATTGAAAACGAAAAGGATATAGTAATAAACAAAGAGATATTTGAAGTGATAAAAGAATACATTAAAGACACTTAAATGAATTAATGTATTAATTGCATACAAAAAAATAAGGGATAATAATAGTTTTTCACTGCATTTTGCTGTTGCAACAAAATAAGAGATATTGTGTTCCGGCGCAGTAAGATAGTTTTTCAAAGGAAATTTATCAAAAAAAATTAGTCAGGCAAAAGATAGGAGGTGCTTAATGGCATTACATGAATCAGCAGAAGATTACTTAGAAGCTTTATATCTATTACAAAAAAGTTATCAGAGGTACGTTCAATCAATCTTGCAGATTTTCTCGGATACAGTAAACCAAGTATTACGAATATGGTAAAAATTTTGATTGATGAGAAAATGGTTCAAAAAGATGACAAGGGTATTTTTAGTCTGACTCAAAAAGGAAGTGAATGTGCGAAAGAAATTTATGAAAAACATTGCTTCTCTTATGAGTTATTGGTTTCAGCCGGAATTGATGATAAACTGGCGCAAAAGGAGGTTTGTAAGATGGAACATGATTTATCTGAAGAGAGCTTTCAAAAATTAAAAGAATTGTTCAAAAATATGAATGCACCCCGGAACCGTTAGCAATGCTGGATATTAAGCTATTGCTGCTATATCTTTTGTAGTACTATGAATACCGTTTAGTGCAAAAATATCAATATATTGTACTTGAAAATGTTGACGAAAACAAAATCTAGTGCCATGATAAATGCGTAAACAGTTTCATTCGGGGAATATCCTGAATAAGAAATTTCATCTCGAAATGGTCCGGGATTTGAAAGCAGATTGTGCGAAACGCACCGAAGAAGTCTGTTCGGGCTTCTGTAATATTGGTTCAGGCGTTAGCCTGAAAAGACAGAAATGACATCAAAAAGCAAAGAATTGTTTTTTGGTGTTTTTTTATGTTCAGGCTGGCGGAAGGAGGGAAGACAAGAACAAACAAAAGAGGAAACAGAGGCGAGCAAAACGGAAAAAAGAAGCAAGAGATAATCTGACCAAAGAAGAGATCTTGCAAGATGACCGATTTTTCTGTATTGCTGGTTATACCTCCGGAGGTGCACCGTATGGTGTCACCTGGGAGGAAAAGGATTTGAAACCTTGGGAAGATTGGGAAGAAAATGAGTGAGTTGCCAGTGCAATCTTATTTTTCTCTTGTGACAGAAACAGGTTCCTTTTTGGCCGGAAGTAAGTCTGAACTGATCTCAGGAGCATCGAGCAGTGCAGTGAAATTCTGCTGAATGATATCCAGTGTCTTTTGTTTTTTCTGTAATTCTTGCTTTTCCCGGACAGTAGTAGCCTGTTCAGATTCAAGATTTTCAATCAGCTTTTGGACTTTATTAGAGCTTGGGATTTTGGTAACACCGAGATCCTGAAGCTCTTTTTTTAGTGAATCGTGGAGCTGGTATTCTGCCTGATGTTTGGTGCGGTATGCTTTTGGATTTTTAGCAGATTTACAATCTTCAATTACTTTACGACAAAGCCGGTAAGAATCGCAGTGTTTCTGAATGACTTTCTGCGTGCTCAGCTCACTGTTGATTTGTGCTATTCTTTGGTCGGCAACTTTCACAGAAGCTTCAATGTCAGATACATGCTGCCTGAAATCGTCATAATTCAGCAAGTTATTTTCGGAAAGATAGTTGAAGGTGCGGGCTGCCTCTTTTAGATTATTGAGCTTTGCCCATCGTTCAAATCCCTCTTGATTTCCAGTTGTGACATAAGTGGAGATATTGATATACAAGCGAGCTTCTCTGGACAGATGTCTTGGAGTTTTTACTTTGCTACGATTTTTAGCCAGACGGATGCGAACATTTTCTTCGGAATAATAGCTTCCGAGAGATTTCATATAAGTGAAGTTCTGCTGTTCTGGTGCACGGAATGACAGGTGCTTTCCCTGCCGGATTTCATATCCGGCTAACTGCATTTTTTGTAGAAATTCCTCATAGTTGATGGAAGTCCAGATTGCCTTATCAACTGCAACACGTAGCTTGGCTTTCCAACTGGTGCCACGATGATATTCCATATTCTCTTTATAGCTTTTACCTTTTTCTCCGGTTGGCATACTGGTGGCAAGTCCGTTTTCATGGCAAATGCGATTACTGATCCGGCAGATTTTATGGTAGCTCCGCTTATTGGAAACATACTTGTGATGATCAACAAAACTTGCTGCATTAAAGATGATGTGGTTATGGATATGATTTTTATCAACATGGGTGCTTATCACATATTCATATTTTCCTTTCAGTACTTCGTTTGCAAATTGTTGCCCTAAGCGATGGGCAGTTTCGGCATCAACTTCTCCAGGTTTAAATGACTGGATCAGATGAAATGCCAGGTTATCACCTTTGTCCATTCCATTCTTTTTTGCCATTTCTCTTGTCATAGAAAATTCAAGATCTGCAGTTTCCGGGGAACAGCCAAAACTGGAAACTAACAGTTTTTCATCTGTCTTATCTGGATTTGTAATATAGTCTAGAGCTTTCTTGTCTGTTACTTTAATGGGGAAGATTTTAAGATATGCCATATTTCTTTTACCATCTCTTTCAATTCTTGCATTTCTTCCGGATATAGATCTCCGGTGGTATTTACCTTTTTTGCAATCTGGTTGATATTTACACCAATCTTGTGCATTTCCTCATACTGTTTCTTAAGTGGAGTGGTATCTGTGTTGACGATGTAACCGTCGATTGCCATTTTGCGCAGATAAGCTCCCATGTTTTTTGTCTTTGATTCTATCATCTTCCTGCGGATTAACTTTCGTTCTTCTTCGGTGACATAGAAATGGATTTCTTTGTTTCTCTTTCTTTCAGCCATTGGCGGGTTCTCCTTTCTGAGAGGACAGTAGTATCGTTGCTTTCAGCGTTTTTTCAATTTAGGGTAGGGTTCCCTAAATTGGGATTTCCCGGAAGTGTATCCTCACTTCCTGTCCTTGCTGTTTTACCCCTCTATTAGTTAAAGTCAGGAGAACCGGGAAAATGCAAAAGAATTTGGCAGGTAGTACGGGATACGAAAATGTGGTATGATTATGGGCAGGATATCAGAAGAATCAGGAGTTGAATAGACTGTGAAGAAAGAAGAAATTTTCGAATATGTGCAGAAACAATATGGCACAGTTCCGGAATATTTATGGAGTAAACTACCGGACAGTGCAGTACTCAGACATAAAGATGGAAAATGGTATGCAGTAATCATGACGGTTGAAAAATCGAAACTGGGATTAGAAGGAAAAGAGCCGGTTGATATCATGGACGTAAAGTGTGATCCGGACATGACGAATATGATTATTCAGACGTATGGATTTTTACCTGGATACCATATGAATAAGCAGCACTGGATCACGATTTTACTGGATGGTTCGGTCAGTGAAGCAAAGATACTGGATTTTTTGGATATGAGTTATGACCTGATTGACGGAGCAGGCAGAAAGGAAAACAAATGAGAAAAGCAATCGTATATGCATCTGTGCATCATGGAAATACAGAAAAATTAGTAAAGGGCATAGCAGAAGAGTGTCAGGTCGATTTGATTGATGCTGTAAAACAGCCAGATGCAGATTTGAACAGTTATGATATGATTGGATTTGCATCAGGAATCTATTTTTCAAAGTTTCATCGGTCGATATTGGAATTTGCAGAGAAGAATCTACCGGACGACAAAAAGATATTTCTGATCTGTACTTATGGTGGAAGTGCGAATTATAAATCCATAGAGCGGATTTTGGATAAAAAACATGCCAGTGTGGTTGGAAAATTTGGCTGTAAAGGGTATGACACATTCGGACCATTTAAACTGGTTGGAGGTATTGCTAAAGGCCATCCGAATGAAGAAGATATGAAAAACGCAGTAGACTTCGTAAAAGGATTACACTAATTTTTGAGCAAAAGGAAAACCGGGGATTTTACTCCTCGGTTTTCTGGCTGTTGTGCTTCAGTCTTCAACTTGAAAAATATCTTCTACAGGCACTTTCAGGTAATGTGCCAGCCGGATTGCAATCTCAAGAGAGGGATTACGTTCTCCACGTTCGATGCGGCCTATAGTCTGGCTGCAGGAACCTATGGCTTCAGCCAAATCTGCTTGAATGAGATTCCGTTCTTCACGAATATCTTTTAATGTATTATTGATTGCCATTCAATCACTTCCTTTGCTTATTGTTATCAGCAGGATCATGAACCTGCTGTTGAAATCTAATGAAATCCCGGAATTTCTGCACCTTTGCATTTCCCGATTACTTTTCCAAAAACTTTAAAAGAGTCAGATTCCAAAACCTGGATAGGACGATATTTTTGATTTAAAGAGATCAGATAAACACCATCTGGCTCATCGTGTAATTCCTTGATGTAAATATTGCCGTTGAGATAGAAGATTCCAATTTCACCATTAGCAAGAGAATCTTTTTTCTGAATCCATGCAACATCATCTGTATGATAAACTGGCTCCATACTGTCACCGGAAATCCGTACACCAAAGTCAGTCTGCTCAGGAGCAAGGTGTCCTACATCATAGGTTTCTTTTACAGAATCCTCCAGGTAATTTCCAGTACCAGCAGAAACTGGTTCCCATGTAATTTCTACAGGATGATGGAATGGGATAATTTTTGCAGACAGTGGAGAAAACTTTTTAGAAGCTTTCAAAATATCAGCAAATTCAATCAATTTATTTCTGCCTTCTTCATTCAATCCACTCATAATGTTATATGGGTTTTCTCCAAAGAAGGATTCATATATATCTTCGATATCAAGTAACTGGCAAAGTGTCAGGAAAACATGTAAAGCTGGTTCTCGTGCATTGGTCTCCCATTTGGAGATTGCTTTTGTAGTGACCTGAATACCTTCCTGAGAAAGCAGGTCTACCAGATCTGATTGAGAGTATCCTTTCTTTTTTCTATTTTCTGCTAATATTTCCCCGAAATCACGCATTTGTTCGCCTCATTTCTATTTGAATTTTCTATATGCATTATACCGTATGTTAGAAATAAAATCAACAATAATCTCCAAAATGGAGAAAATACAACCAAGATGTTACTTGACTATCTCCGGAATGTCGATATATACTAAACATACAAAAATTGATAAGACATCATGTTGAAGAAAACAGCTGGGAGGTGAAAAGTTTGAGTGAGCGTGTGATCCTGCATAGTGATATGAACTGTTTTTATGCCAGTGTGGAAATGCTGCATCATCCGGAATTTACCGGAATGCCGCTGGCAGTCGGTGGCGATCCGGAAGCCAGACATGGGATTGTGCTGACAGCAAATTATATTGCAAAGCAAAAAGGTGTAAAGACCGGAATGGCATTATGGCAGGCAAAACAGATTTGTCCGGAAATCATATTTGTACCACCACGGATGGATTTGTATTTGAGATTTTCACAGATGGCAAGAGAAATCTATTCGGAGTATACGGACAAGATCGAGCCATATGGAATTGATGAAGCCTGGCTGGATGTATCGGACAGCAGAAATCTGAAAGGAAGCGGAATGACGATTGCAAGAGAAATCAGCCATCGGATTAAATACGAACTGGGTGTAACGGTAAGTATTGGAATTTCCTGGAATAAGATTTATGCGAAACTTGGTTCAGATTATAAAAAGCCGGATGCAATCACAGAGTTTAATCGAGAAAATTATAAAGACAGGATATGGCAGCTTCCAGCGACAGATTTGCTTTATGTCGGAAGACAGACAAATAAGAAATTGCAAAAACTTGGAATCCGGACAATTGGGCAACTTGCGGAATCAGACGAAAAGTTGTTAGAGAGCCATTTGGGAAAAATAGGAAATGTATTATGGGCTTTCGCAAATGGTTGGGATGAAGATCCGGTTTGCAAGGAAGGATATGAAGCACCAGTAAAGTCGATAGGTAATAGCACTACAACACCGAGAGATCTGGAAAATGATCTGGATGTCTGGATCATTCAAATAGCATTGGCAGAAAGTGTAGCTGCACGATTGCGGAAACATGGATTTAAATGCAAAACAGTAGAAATTACAGTTCGAGATAATGGATTGTATAGTTTTTCCAGACAGATACATTTACGACAGCCAACGAATATTACAAACGAGATTGTAACTGCAGCATTTCAGCTATTTAAAGATAATTATAAATGGGAACATCCCATTAGAAGCCTGGGAATCCGAGCTGCGGATCTTGTGTTAGATGATATTCCCGTGCAGTTGGATTTATTTGGAAATCAGGAGAAAAAGGAAAAGTTAGAGAAGCTGGATCGTACTGTAGATGAGATCAGACGACGGTTTGGTTATTTCAGTATACAGCGAGCGGCAATGTATCAAGATAAAGTCTTATCCCACTTAGACGCTGGTACGCACACGATCCATCCACACAGTTATTTTCATGGGTAATTGGAGGGATAGATTTGAAAAAAACATTAACCAGAAAACAGAAAGAAAGTTATCAGTGTCTTTTGGATTATACGAAGGAGCATGGATATCCGCCGACAGTACGGGAATTTGGAAAATTGATCGGGGTGAAATCAACATCATCAGCATTTTCCAGAATCAAGCAGTTGGAGTTAAATGGATATATCCGCAGAATCCCGGCATCGCCAAGAGCAATTGAGATTTTATAGTGAGGTGTCGGCATGAACAAAGTATATGTAGATGTAGTGGCAGAGTTTCGGAAAGACGGACAGCTGGTTCCCATATTTTTTACATGGGAGGATGGAAGAAAGTATAGCATTGACAGAATTTTGAAAATCGAGCGATGCGCCAGCAGAAAGGCAGGCGGTGTAGGAATGATGTACACCTGTATGATACAAGGGCAGGAAAGCCACTTGTTTTACGAAGTGGATAAATGGTTTATGGAGAGAAAAACAGCATAAGGAGAGATTGGTATAGACGATATTATTTGGATTATTAACCGGCAGGGATAGTCACTTTCCCTTTATATTCCTGCAGGTTTTACATAAGAAGATGGATTCCGGTCAGCAAAGGCAGCTCCCACAATGCCTTTTGGATATCCGCTTCTGCAAGTTGTAGTAAGTAATTGCTTCCCATCAAAATCATGGGGAAAGCGAACTGGTCTGAAAGACCGCCAGTTAGTGTGATGATGATAAGGAGATTTTGAAACTGATGACAGACAGAGATTATGCAATTAAATCAATGAAAGAAATTACCTTCCAGATGGCAAGTCATGCACAGGATTATCTGGAAGTTACAATCGAAAGACATTATACTGATATTAAAGAATTGATGACAAGCTATCAGAAATTGATTTTGGAAAATCAGATTGTGTTAGAAGAACTGGATATGGAATGCCAGGAGAAAATCAATGAAGATATGGCATATGCATTGAGTTATCTGAGCATTTATAACAACCAGCTGAATGTGCCAAAGATGCACCGGGAGATGAATAATCTGATGATTATTTATGGATTGTCGGACATGATCTATCGGGGAATGACTTTGGTGAAGTTCTATGCACCGAATGGTGTGATGCTCAGTGAAATCCTTCATTCCTGTTTTTGCAGTCATTATAATAAGACAGATGTGGAAGTACAACAGGAGTTAGGAATAGGCAGGACTTCTTTTTATAAAATGAAGAAGCAGGCACTTGGGTATTTAGGATTTTATTTTTATGAGATCGTGGTACCGCAGGCAAAGGATAAAAGATTTAAACCGTCACTGGGCGTTGAGGAAGAGTAGGTGAATAATATGAGATACGAAGATTCAATGAAAGGTGTAGCTGCTCAGATAATCAAAGAACAGCAGCGAGTCAGTAAAATTAAAAACAATCCAGAAGAGTTCCATTGGCATGACGAATATGCAACGTTGAATTTCTTTCGGTTTATCTGCAAAAATATCGGTAACTTGGGAAATGGAGAAATTGAGAAAATGGTCACACGCTTGAAAAGCATAGATCAGAAAGCAGTGGAAAACCATGTGAATGGTGCTGTTTGGGCATTTGATTATGATAAGATGTTCTGTGTATTGATGGAAAATGAAATTTGCCGAAAGGTGTGTGAAAAGAATAAATATAATAGTTGGATGAAACTGATTGGAAATTATTGTTTTCAAGTGGTGTAGGATAAAATAGTGGCTTGTGAAAAGCTGATTTTGATGTTAAGATGAAATTGGGATAGGAGACATTTAGGAACCTATCCTGACATAGCAAAGAATGGAGGCGAGAATGGACGTGGCGAAAGAAGAAATCGTGAAAACAGAAGAATTGGAAACACGTTACGAAAGATACAAGGGTATCTTAAAAGACCTTACCATCATGAGCGATGTGTTTATGCGGAATGTATTCAAGAAACGGGAATGTACAGAATATGTTCTGCAGGTAATTATGAATAAAAAGGATCTGAAAGTGATTGATCAAGTTCTGCAGAAAGACTATAAGAATTTGCAGGGGCGTTCAGCTATTCTGGACTGTGTTGCCAGAGATTCTGAAGGCAAGCAGATGGATGTAGAAATCCAACAGGACAACGAAGGGGCATCTCCCAAAAGAGCAAGGTATCATAGTGGTCTGATGGATATGAACACATTAAATCCAGGACAGGATTTTGATGACCTTCCGGAAAGCTACGTGATTTTTATCACCAGAGACGATGCACTTGGATACGGACTTCCGATTTATCATATAGACAGGAAAATCGAAGAAGTCAGTGAGAATTTTAAGGATGAAGCTCATATTATCTATGTAAATTCTAAGAAACAAGAGGATACAGAATTAGGCAGACTGATGCATGATCTTCACTGTAAGAATGCAGAAGATATGCACAGTAAGATACTTGCTGACAGAGTATACGAATTGAAGGAAACACAGAAAGGGGTGGAATTCATGTGCCGTGAGATGGAACAGATTTACAGTGAAGGTATTGAAAGCGGTGAAATGCAAAAAGCAAAAGAGACAACGATTGCCCTTGCAGAGATGGGTTTACCTGCTGACAAGATTGCTAAAGCCGTTAAGATTGGCGTCGATGTCGTACAGAAATGGATTGATGAGAGCATGAGTGTTGCACATTAACAAATACTGAATTTCAAAGAAGCTGCCAGAAGATATGATTTTCTGGCAGCTTCTTTTTAAGAAATTGGAACACAAAGAAAAAGTGCTTTCTCAGAATTGATGTGAATAGAAATTAGGAAGCAAAACAATGCGAAGAGATTGTTCACTCGTGCAACTGGAAGACATGTTGGATAGAAATTTATTTATAAGAATTAGTAAGAGCGGCATTGTAAATTTAATGAATGTTGATTCTTATAAAAAAGGAACAATAAATATAAATGGATAAGAAATAAATGTTGCAAGAAGAAGACGTAAAGATTTCGAAATCGCATTCCAAAGATATGATCTTGAATTTAGAGGGGAATAAATGGAAATAGGAATATTATATTTATAGTAGTAAATAAAGCTTTTAATGATTAAGCTTAATGGCATAATCGACATAATCTAAGAACATTGCAGTAATTACTCATGTAAATGTCGTAAAGCTAATATATAATTTAGTCACTCGATAACAAAGTCGAGAATATACATAAGGAGGAAATGCCATGAATCCTAGTATTTCACCAATGGGAAACGGATGTAAATTATGTGCAGGATGTACAGGGTGTATGTTCTGTGGACCATCCGCAATTGCTGCAGCGGGTGCAGCAGGCTTTGTTGGATTTTTCTGAGTAATAAATCATAACAAGCAGAAGACTGGAAGTGAGATTTTACCGCTAGATAGTAATAATTCTCACTTCCTGTTCTTTCTATAAAATAATTACAGATGATAATAGAAATAAGATTGATTATATTGTAGGTTAAACAACAATAAGGAGAAGGTATGTATCTGAGATTAATTAACGTAAAAGCAATAGAAAGACAAAGAGATTCTTATATTCTTGTAATAAATAACCGTTATGAAAAGATGGGTGAATCATTGTATCGCATTAACAAAGATGCTTTAGAAATTATACGTAACCTAAATGGGACAAAAACATTTGATGATCTAGTTGACATGATGATCAGTTGTCATTTAGAGAAGAAAGAACAGGCTAAGTATAAATTAAATAATTTTTTGAATGAATTGGAGAAAAATCCAGGAATTTCTGTGGAGTATTTAAAAAAAACAAATCCAATAGAAATACCAATACTTGGAAATGGAAAAACACAGTATCCATCAGCTATTTCTGTAGAAATTACACATAGGTGTAATGCAAAGTGTTTGCACTGTTATGGAGAATATTGTGCAACGAATGCATTTAAAGATAATACAGAGGAAATAAAGAAGTTACTTAAGGATGCACGTAAAGCAGGGACAAGAGTAGTAGAATTTACAGGTGGAGAAGTCACGTGTCATCCGAGGTTTTTAGAAATCCTGAATGAAGCGTATAATCTTGACTATTCATTAGTAAGTATACTATCGAATGGTTTATTTTGGAATAAAGAATTGTTCGCACTGATTGCAGAACATAAGGAGCAGACAGTTGTACAAATCGATTTACACGGAGATAATGATGATTATATAAATTGGTTTATGGGAACACAAATACCCAATATTACTCACCGTGTTAAAGACACAATTATGAGAATTAATAATTCAGGAATACTGATGAGAGTTGTTACAATGGTAACACCGCAAAACATTGACCAAATTGAAAATATTGCAGGATGGGTAAAAGAAGCAGGTATCGAAACTTATGGTATATCAGCAATTACTCCTATGGGAAGAGCTGATTTAGAGGATAAAAATAATTTGCTTTTAAAGACATTAGAACAACATGAAAGGGTTGGTAAAGTAATAGAAAACATTAATACCCGATATGGAAAAGGGTTTTTATATAAAATTAAAGACGGAAATAGCAACGCAAAGAATTGTGGAGCATTTACATCGAATCCTTCAATAACGCCAGAGGGAGAAATCAAATTTTGTGCAATGGATAACCAGACAGTGATTAAATCTTTGGGAAATGTATTTAAAGAGGATATCGGACAGTTGTTTTCAAATAATTATCAATTAATGAATATGATTCGTGGTATACAAGCTCCAGATTATACAAGTAAAGAATGCTCAGGGTGTGAAAAAAAGTACTTTTGTAGTTATTGCATAATACGTGGGTTAGTAGCTGCTAAAGAAAAAGGCTTTGAAAATTGTGCATGGTATTCCCAATATATACCAAATGAGTTTAGGAGGCTGTTAATATAATGACAAATATTATTTCTATTTACAATCTTTCAAAAGCGTTTGATGGTAAGAAATTATTTCAAAATTTTAATTTTACTGTCAAGAAAAATTCTGTCCATGCCTTGATAGGAGCAAATGGAGCAGGAAAAACTACACTATTGCGTTTACTCACCGGATTATACGAACCAGATGAAGGAAAAATATCTGTATCGGGTAAACATGCAATGTTGCTTGAGAATGATTATTTATATGAGGATAAAACAGGTTTGGAGAACTTGAAAATCTTTGGGTTGTATTTTGGATACTACGTAAAGGACTATAAGAAATATAGTGATTCATTAAATATTACAGAACATTTATTGAAACGTGTTAGTACGTATTCAAAAGGAATGAAAAGAAAATTGTCAATTCTAATCGTTATACTAATCAACAGTGAGATTATTTACCTTGATGAGCCAACATCAGGGGTAGATCCGTTGTCTCGTGTTGAAATAAGAAAGATTATCCAGAAACTAAAGGAAGAAGGAAAAACAATATTGATTACATCTCATGATTTAAGTGAAATTGAGAAAAGTGCAGATTATGTCACTATGATTGAAAATGGTAAGGTTGTTTTCAATGAGGATATAGATAACATAAAAGGGACAACACTGGAAGAGTTATTTATAAAAGAAGGTGGAGATTATGAATAATATTAAAAAAGCTGTTTTTTATATTATATTTAAGAGTAAATCTACAATTTTTAATATGTTAGGAGTAGGAGTGCTTGGGACACTGATGTTGGTTGTATTTCAACAGGATCAATTTTATTCAAAAGGAACAGATTATCTTATTTTAGTTTTTTTTGTAGTTCTTTTAGGATGTACTCTTCTTCAGGCAAATTCTATAATAATAGATTTGACAGTGAAAGATAAAATGAGTAAACGGATGGAGTTTTTTTTAGCATCAGGGATTGATTTAAAGTTTATTATTAAGGCCTACACAATACAAATTTTAAAAGCATCAATTATAATTCCTTTTATTATATTTGTATTAGGTTATTATCTCATAGATTTTAAAATTTCATTTTTTGGTATTATAGCCTTTTTTATATCGACAGTAATAATGAGTTACACTGAAGTTCTATTTTTCAATACAATTACATTTTCTGTAGAAAAATATAAGTTATTTAAAAATATGGTCTTTTTTGGAAATTTTTTTCTGATTTATATTAGTGCTATGTGTGCGAATGAAATTGTTGAATTTGTATCAGGTTTAAATATTAGTATGTATATTTTTATTATTATTCTGAATATAATTGGTGCGACAATTTTAGCTGTTATTTCTTTCAGAAAGATTTCTAAATTAGACAATGAAAGTGTTGTAAGGAGTGTTGGACAATGGATTTGACTATTATTAGGATTCATGTGAAAAAAATTTTAACAGGTAATTTTGTTTTTATGAGTCTAGTAGCAATTATTTTTGGTATATTAACCTTATTTAGTAAAGGGCAGGAAAAAATAATTGGCTCATATACTTATATTGATATGCTTTGGAAGGGGTATATTTTTTTATATATTATATTTGCCTGTGAATTAAGTAAAGATTTACTACAAATGGAAAAAATCACAAGAAGAATAGAGTGGTTGATTGCAAATGGGACTAGGCTTCAATCTATCCTTATTAATCATACAGTTTCTTTGTGGATATCAACTCTCTTACTTCTTATGCCACTGTTAGGTATTACTATATACAAAATAGGATCACCTGATGTTGCCCAAATACTTGATTTCTTTACATTTACCTTATTAAGCAGTATAATTATTAATGCAGTTATTTTGGTTATAAGAGATATGAATAAATATAAGGGAATTTCTTTGCGTATATCAGTATTTTATTTTTTTATTTTAATTATTGAGAGTATGTTTTATTCCTGGAGCAATAATTTTATTTTAACTGTTATAATAAAGTATGTAATAAGTTTGTGTGTTAGTGTATTTGTTCTGCGAATGGCCACTAAAGAGAGAATTGTAATGGCATACTACTAGATACGGTAAATGATGTTTCAGTGATGTGGGTGAAAAAGAGTATGAAGAGTAAGTACAGCATATATATTCTGCTCCATATAGCTATAATTGTTATGTGGAGTTTTTTTTATAAATTTAATTTGATTACAAATGATGCTGTAGAGATAAATGCATTATCTATGATATTGTTAGTTTGTTTTATTAGTGCATTATATGTATATATTATGACATCACAAAAAAAAACAGATATAGTGGATAGTATTGATTATACAGTTCCTATATTATTCTGTAGTTCCATGATACATAGAACAGGTATTATAATTTTTGAAATCGCATTTGTATTATTTTTATTGTATAAGGCAAGGAATTTATTAGCCAGGAAAAGATATAAGGAAGAAATAACTGTTCTTATTTCTTATTTTTTGGGATTGCTTTTTTACATTAATCGGTTTGTCCTTTTTTCTTCGTTTATGATAGTATTGGGCATGGCGGTAGATATTTTTGTTAAGTATAAATGGATAAATTTCAAATATGTACATATACTTCCGACTTCTGCAAAGAAGTCAAAATATATTTTAACCTTATGGATACCACTAGTAGTATATATATCTTATATTTTTGATTGGGATTCATTTTGCCTTAATATGATTTTCCAGGTTTTTATGCTATTGTTTGAAATATTAACTATGATACATATAGAGGATAGGCAAGAATTTTATAGAGAAATAAGTTCCTTTTTTTTCTTAACAAAGTATATAAATACTGAAAGAGAGAATTTTTCAAGAATACTTCACGATGATATTGTCCAGGATATCAGAGCATCTTACAATTTATTAGCATTAGAACAACCGGATATTCTGCTATCGAAAAAGGTTTTATTAAATCTGGAAGATCGTGCAAGGAAAATGATGAATTTTTATTCGGCAAATATTTTTCTGGAATATGGTGCCTATATTAATTTAGAAAATATGTTAAATTCTATACAAGCCATATATCCAAATAAGAAAGTTCAATTAAAAATTGATATAAATGAAAAAGCAGAAAAATATCTAAAAAATAAAGTGCATTTAGAAATGCTGTTACAGATTAGTAAGGAATTGATTAACAATATTTTTAAGCATTCCAATGCGACTTATATCAAATACGAAATAAAATTGGACGAAAATATGGTGTTAATAATTAACTGCAAGAGTGATGGGGCGAGTGCAATAGATTATGAAAATATTTTCAAGTCTAAAGGTGGTGTGCTACTTTTGAGGGTGCTTGTAGAGGCAAACAATGGGAAATTGACATATAATTATTCAAATGGCATTTTATGGTCTAGTGTCGAGCTGGAGGTAGATTAGTGAAAATTTTACTATTTGATGATCATAGATTATTTGGAGAGAGTTTAAAGAAATTACTGATAGAGAGTCAATTTGTATCACTTTGCTACTATGTTGAAAGGGAGAATGATTTTTTCCGTACGTTTCGAGAAAAAGAATTTGATATTATTCTATTGGACATAAATTTAAAGAATAGTTCTGAAAAGAATGGATTTGAAATATTGGCAGATATATTATCAATTAATCCAGATTCAAAAGTAGTTATACTTTCTTCGTATGATATGCCTATATACAAAAAGATGGCATTTGACAAAGGAGCTGCGGATTTTATAAATAAGTCTGTTTCTATGGAGGAATTAGTAGAAAGATTAAAGAGAGTTCTTTGTAATAAAACATATTATAATAAAATTCCAGATATTGAGGTATTAACAGAGAGGGAAATTGAAATATTACGAGCAATTTGTAAGGGGGATATAAAGAAGAAAATAGCAAAGAATCTTTTTATAAGTGAACGTACATTATATAACCATATTCAAAATATTTATGATAAACTTGAAGTATCTAATACAGTTGAAGCTTATAACAAAGCAATAAAGCTAGGATATATTGAGCCATTAATGTAATCTGTTCCGAATTTAAGTATTTTTTACTTTTTTTGATAGAATTGTAGGCAGATAATTAACTATAAATGAGCAAGTTCGTGATTTTGCATAAAAGAGAGACACCTTGATTCCGTGTGTTGTATAATGAAAGTACCTAAACAAACATTTGCAACATTTACGAAAGAAGGTGTCTCTCGCAAATACTATACATCATTCTACATTCATATACAACCAGCTTAAGAAATTAAACTTATACAAATTTTATTCCAATCGAGTGATAAATCATCTTATGAGCATTCTGATCAGCATATTTCTTTTAGGATACCATGGGAAAACCACGGACTTTGCTAAAAACAGTTCCTGTCACAGGACTACGATCGCACATTTCCTTAATTCAGGAAAATGGGATGATTCCTCACTTTCAGATACGTTAAAACGTTCTGTTATAGAGATTATTTATTCAGAAGCAGCTCGCACCGGAAAGCCTTTTTTCTGTATTGTAGATGATACGACAGCTTCAAAAACAAAGCCTTCGTCACAGGCTCTGCATCCAATTGAAGACGCGTACTTTCACCAATCCCATTTAAAGGGGAAACAGGATTACGGACACCAGGCAGTTGCTGTTATGCTTTCCTGCTGGTATACTTCTGAAAAAATAATCAACACTTTCGCAGCCGGAGGATTTCATACCATAGGTGCACTGAAAACAAACCGGATGCTTTATCCATTTGGATTCAAAAAGAAACTTAATGAGTTTGCTGCTTTTTTAACGTCCACACGTTCCAATTTTCGCCTTGTGACAGTGAAAAAACAAAAATATTACGTGTATCGTTATGAGGGAAAACTCAACGGTATTGAAAATGCCGTAGTTCTTTTAAGTTATCCGGAAAAAGCATTTGGAAATCCAAAAGCACTGCGTGCTTTTCTCAGTACAGACGTTTCATTATCATTGGACGAAACACTGTCTTATTATGTCTGCCGGTGACCGATAGAGGTATTTTTTCGCCAGTGTAAGAATAAACTGGCACTGGACAGCTATCAGATACGTTCTGCACAGGGAGTCCGAAGATACTGGCTTCTTATGTCAATGGCACATTTTATGTGTGTGACAGGGACTGGTGAATTCTGTTCTTTTGAAAAAGGCTACCACCGGATTGGAAGCATTATTCAGACAGAAAAGTATCAGTATCTCTTCCAACTTGCAAAAGGAAGTAATGATTTTAAGGCATTTATGAAGTTAGCAGGATAATTTTGTGCAATTTTTCAAATTTGCTCATTTATAGTATATTTCTTAACTTCCTGTAAAATTAACTCTCGTTCCAAATAAATGGCTTATTTATGCGGTTTGTGCGTGTTATATCGTTAACGACACGAGAATTAATTAACTCTCGAGAGTTAACTTATAAAACAGTCACAAATCCATTATTATAAGGTTCTCGTACAGTCGAGAGTTAATTCATCAGGAAGTTAACAATATTATACACAGGATCTGTTAATGTACATATCAGGATAACTGCTTCTGGATTTAAGCTCGAGATGTTCATGGAAAGTTTGTATTAAGAGGGCCTCTGAAAATGAGGTCCTCGATATTTTTATCAGAGTATTATAATTGAAAAATAGTAACGAATTTATGAAGTATCTCTGATTGTGCAGATTATGTACCAGAAGTTTGGGCTGGGATTACTGCTTGCAAGAAAGGGAAAAGACTGGTATCGGATAGGATTAGTATTAAAGAAAAGTTCTTTTATTCGATAAAGTTTTCTACGGACAGAGGATATGCGACGAGCCTTGGTATGAATATATATCTATGGAAAGAGGATATTGAAGACGGAGCGTCGGTGATGACAGTCGAATACAGACCTGTAGAATATGGAAAGGATTATGATGTTGTCAATAATCCTGATATATTTGAACTCTATATAGATGGAAAAGAAGTAAAAGAATAGCAGGGTGAACTTTTAACACCGAAATATGTACGATTTCTGTTATGACATGAACTTATGGGAACGTATTGCGGATACTTTGTGAACTTTATCCTGATACAATGATTATGCTGATGAAAGAGGGCATAGATAACTGAATACAAGAAAGAGACAGAAGCCTCAGTAGTTAAGAAAAACTACTGGGGCTTTTTTTCGTGCCTGAATTTATCAGCCAATAACTGCGGATGTGTCCCGGCAGGATGAAGGCGGAGCAGGCATGATCCTAAACAAAGGTCCTCCTTCCGAATTTGAAACGAGCAACAAGATTTCAAATTCAGGAGGAACGGATATGTATATTGAACACCCATATTTTTACGAAGGAAAGTATTACGCAAATATTGATGGAGAAATGATCGAGATTACAAAAGAAGTTGCGTATGCGATGAATAATTTTTACAGAAGCAGCAAGGCAAAAAAAGTTGAGATTAAGAATGAACTGGGTGAGGTTGTGGATAAGATGCTGAGAGAAGTACCTTACAGCGGTCAGTCCATTGATGGAGAAGGCTTCATGATTGAGGATTTTCCAGATCTGAACTGTGATGTGGAGCACTGTGTACTGACAAAAATGGAACAGCAGGATATTCACACAGTGATCAATCAACTGAACTCAGAGGAACGCATGATTATTTATGGTATTTTCTTTGAAAACAAGACACAGACACAGATGGCGGAGATTATGGGGATTTCCAGACAGATGCTGTCATACAAGCTGAAATCCACTCTTAATAAGATGCGTGAAATGTATATGAATAAATTTTTTTAAAAAATTTTTCAAAATCTTTTGCATCTGCCAAAGTCATTTGACTTTAGTAATTAGAGGAAGTTAAAGGACTTCCTAAAATGAACCATGATAACTGAATATCCAATAATAACTGACGTGACATTTCATGCAAAGAGCACGAGGAAGATGCCGCTATAGGATTATAAGACAAAACAAAGATTTTTAGTTCAGTCCGTAATGCTGCGAAAAAGCACTGACCGAAGCCAGCTGGCAGGCTGGTGATGCGATGATATGTATGAGATGCGATACACTTGCAGATCCTGAGAAGTCTGTAACTGGTAAACCTATGAACTGCTGGAGCCTGGAAACGAGAGTTTCCGGGTTGTGGTCCGGAGTATGCATCCGGGCAGGTTATTATTCCCTTCCTGCATATGCGGGAGTAACGATTCGGGGTATCGAGGATAAATAGAATCGAGCGAGCACTGTTTAATAATCAAATTGGCTATAGAGGTTATGCGGCAGAGCTTTCCGTCTTGGAAAGGAACTCTGCCGTATTCCTGTGGAGCTAATATAGCGCTATGAATGCTTTACAAATAAAAAAGGATTGGAGAGATGACAAGTGACGATTCGAAGAGGAGATATCTTATGGGCGGATCTCGGTATGTTCCCGACAACTTCGGTTCAGGGTGGAGTAAGACCGGTGATCGTAGTAAGTAACAACAAAGCTAATACATACAGTTCAGTCATTACAGTAGTTCCGCTGACGTCAAGAATATATAAGAAGCGGTATTTGCCAACACATGTATTTATCAGCAAATATGATATGACGGGAATCCGAAAAGGAAGCCTGGCACTGGCTGAACAGGTTATGAGCATTTCTACGAAATGTATTATTGAGAAATGCGGAAGAGTGAACAAGTGGAGCCTGGATCGGGTACTGAAAGCAGTACAGATTCAGATGGGAATGGAAGGAGAAGGGCATGACGGCAGAGGAATATAGAAACTATCTGGAGCAGGATTTCAGTGATGTAGATATCAATGAAATGACTGATCTACGGATGATAAAAGCAGACAGAAATAAATCGCTTCAGGAACGGAGAGATATTTTTCTGAATAAAGTAGGAAATCCATATTTGGTCCGGATCGGCAATATGAAAGTAAAAGTCAGATTTGCCAATAACGGTATATCTATGGAGCAGGCATTTGAGAATATGCTTCTGAGTGTCTGAAAAAGTACTGGCAAGATTGAGGGGACTGTGTTAGAATGTCGGTAAGGACAAATTATGCAGCCCCCTTTTATTACATGGATTTTCTGACGTAATAAAAGGAGGTAAGATATGTATCAGAATATCAATAAAATCTATCATGCCGCCATCTATGTCAGATTATCTAAAGAAGATGGCGATATTTCCAGTTCAGCAAAACTGGAAAGTAACAGCATTTCTAACCAGAAAGCTTTGATTCTGGATTTCCTGAAAGACAAAAAAGATATAGAAGTTGTTTCAGTCCGAGTTGATGATGGCTACTCAGGCTCTAATTTTGAGCGCCCAGCATTCCAGGCAATGCTGGAAGATATCCGGCGTGGGATTGTAGACTGCGTAGTGGTAAAAGATTTATCACGATTTGGAAGGGAATATATTGATTCTGGGAAGTATATCGAGAGATTATTCCCGGCTCTTGGTGTGCGTTTTATTGCCATCAATGACAATTATGACAGTCTCAAGGGAAAGAATCAGGCAGACGAAATTATTATCCCATTTAAGAATTTAATCAATGATGCTTATTGCCGTGACATTTCTATTAAGATCAGGAGTAATCTTGAGATTAAGAGGAAAAAAGGCGAATGCGTGACTCCGTTTGTAGCTTTTGGATACAGGAAGGCAAAGACAGATAAGCATAAATTAGAGATTGATCCATCTGCAGGCAGTGTAGTACAGGATATTTTTAAGATGAAGCTGCAGGGAATGAGTCAGGATGCGATTGCTAATCGTTTAAATGAACTGGGTATTCTTTCCCCATTTGAGTATAAAATCAGCAGTGGCAGTCATTATGAAACAGGCTTCCGGCAGAAAGAACAGGCACTTTGGAGTTCCGTTACCGTCCGCAGGATACTGGAAAACGAGGTTTATATCGGAAACCTTGTGCAGGGAAAAAGGACGACACCGAACCATAAAGTGAAGCAGACTTATGTGAAACCGGAAGATGACTGGATCCGGATTGAGAAAAATCATGAGCCATTGGTGAGTGACCGTGATTTTGAAATTGTTCAGAGACTTCTGGGCATGGATACACGTACTTCGCCTGACCAAAAGCAAGTATATCTGTTGTCCGGAGTTGCTGTATGTGCGGATTGTGGTGCACCTATGACAAGAAAGGTTTCTACTGTGGCAGGGAAAAAATATGCTTATTATCTATGTTCCGCAAATAAAGAAACAAAACGCTGTTCTAGTCATAGAATACCGGAAAAGGATCTGGAAGATGCCGTACTGGTGATGCTGAAACAGCATATCCAGAATATCCTGCACCTGAAAAGAGTCCTGGAATTTGTTGGTACTGTGCCATTTCAGGAGATCAATATGAAGAAGCTGCAGGACAGGCTGGAGAAGAAAAAACAGGAGACAGAACGTTGTAAGGAGTTACGGATGATGCTCTATTCGGATATGAAAGAGGGCATTGTATCAAAAGAAGACTATGTAGAGCTTCATGCAGCCTATGGAAAGAGGCTTAGAAATGCGGAAGAGAGTATCCGTGCAATCCAGAAAGAAATGGATAGTGAGCTGGAAAAAGCAGACAATGCCAATACCTGGCTGGATTATTTTGTGAAATATCAGGATATTGAAGAACTGTCCCGCACAGTGGTGGTAGAACTGATCAGGAAAATCAGAGTATATGATAAAAAGAATATAGAGATCACTTTTGATTTTGATGATTGTTATCAGACATTGCTGAATCAATTACCGGCTATGGGAGTTGATACGGTAATAGATGATGATAATAATCTGCAGGTCAAGGTAAAGGAGGTTGTATAAAATGGCACGAAAGAGTAGGAAAAACATTCCGGAAGTAGTCGGCAGTGCAACCGTCCAGACAGAGGTGAGAAGACCATTCCGGGCAGGATTGTATGCCAGAATTTCAATGGAAACAGAAGAAACATTAGAAAGAGGGACGATAGAAACCCAGGTGGAATTGATGAAAAACTTTGTAGCAGATACGGAAGATATTTCGGTTGCGGAAGTTTATAAGGACTCAGACTATTCAGGTACAAATTTTGACCGTCCTGGATTCGTACAGATGATGGAAGATATCAAGCATGGAAAAATCAATTGTGTTATTGTAAAAGATTTGTCCAGACTTGGAAGAAATTATGTCGAAACCAGCAACTATATTGAACGAGTATTTCCGTTTTTTCATGTAAGATTCCTGGCTGTGACAGATGATTTCGATTCCTTCAGAGAGGGTGTGGATCTTACAGTTCCACTGAAGAATATTATCAATGAGTTCTATTCGAAAGACCTTGCCAAAAAGAGCAGCAGCGCAAAAAAAGCTCTTTGGAAAAAAGGAAAATTTACAAGTGCCTGGGAACCGTATGGTTACAGAAAGTCAGAAGAAGACCATCATCAGCTGATCGTTGATGAAGAAGCTGCAGAACATTTGAAAAGTATATTTTCTATGTATATGGATGGCAGGAACTATAGTGATATTGCAAGACAGCTCAATAAAGATGGAGTTTTATCGCCGACTTTACAGAGAAAATTCTATAAAACCGGTGAAAAGCCGCTTCCGGAGTCAAAACCCTGGAACAATTATGAAGTGAAACGAGTTCTTCAGGATGTTCATTGCACAGGTGATTCTGTATTTGGAAAATATCAGCAAAGTGTTTTCCAGGGAAATAAACAGAGAAATCGACCAGAGAGTGAATGGGTGCATGTGGAGAACACGCATGAAGGGATTATAGATAGAGAGTTGTTTCAACAGGTACAATCTAAAATCCAGGAATATACGGAAGCTTATAAGAAGAAACATCAGCAGAACAATGGAGCTATTAGAAACCATAATTTCTATACAGGAAAGATATGGTGCGGAGGCTGTGGCAACCGCATGACGTTGTCCAGAGAAAGAAATGGCACATTCTTTTATATCTGCGGAGCCAATACTAACCATAAATCCGGAGGAAAGCAATGCAAAGGGCACAGAGTCAGAAAAGAATATGTGGATGACGATGTTCTTCGCCTGATTCAAACGCATATGAAAACCGTATTGGATATAGAAAAAATGATTCAGGAAATGAATACAGCTTCCAAAAATCAGACACAGTACCTGCTTTTGGATAAAGAGGTGGGGAAACTTCGACGGGAACTGAGCCGTATCAGTAAGCGTAAATCGGATTTATATGAAGATTACTCAGAACGTTTGATTACAGAAGAAGAGTACATACAGTTTTCTCGGATCTATTCCAATGAAATTGAGAATATCAAGAGCCGTCTGGACACTGTATTGGCGGCACAGGTTCGGTATTCCCAGAATTACCACATTGAAGAAGGCTGGGGAAATGTGATACATACTTATATGTCAAAGCGTAAGCTGACAAAAGAAATGGCAGATGCCTTTGTGGATTCAATTATTATCCATGGTAAGTATGATTATGAGATCAAGCTGGTATATGACGATCAGTTTGCAGATTTACAGAAACTAAAGAAAGAGAAGGAGGCGCAGTCAAGATGACAGATCTTAGAAAAACAGCTGTTTACATCCGTTTGTCTGCAGAAGATGACAATGTAGATGGCAGAGCCAAAAAAGAGAGCGACAGTGTAACTTCTCAGAGAATTCTGTTAAAATCATTTGCAATTGATGAGCTGGGTGTAGCTGAGTCGGATATTCTGGAATATGTGGATGACGGTGTCAGCGGTACTCATTTTAAAAGGCAGGGATTTCAACAGTTGCAGGATGACATGAAAAGCGGAGAAATCGGCTGTGTAGTTGTGAAAGACTTTTCCAGATTTGGAAGAGACTATCTGGAAGTTGGATTTTATATTGAATATATTTTCCCACTTCTACAGATTCGATTTATTTCGATTAATGACAGCTATGACAGTGCAGCAAGCAGCGGAATGACTGGTGGAATGAATGTAGCATTGCAGAATCTGGTATACAATATGTATAGCCTGGATTTGTCCAAGAAAATTTCATCAGCATTGCAGACAAGAACGAGAAATGGTACACGCCTTCCGGTAAATGCCAGATATGGCTATAAAAAAGGAAAAGACGGAAGACTGGAAGTTGATCCGGAGGCTGCAAAAGTCGTGAAAATGATTTTTCGGATGGCAGCGGAAGGAACAAGTTTTGCAGATATTACAAGGGAATTGAACAAACAGGCGATTGCCACTTGTGATGAGCAGAAATTATCAAGAAGGGATCAGGTGCAGTTCCAGAGGTTTGACACGATTAAAAAGAAACACTGGAGTCCTACGACAGTAGCGGCAATTGTCCGGGATGAGATTTATATTGGAACCAGAATCTGGGGAAAAACACGTTGCAGTATGCATACCGGTCATAAAGCAGTTCTGAATGATGAAACAGAATGGGTTCGCCTGGAAAATCATCATACGGCAATTATAGACAGGGCATTGTTTGAAAAAGCAAATGAAATGCATCCGAAAAAGAAGAGAAGTGTTGCGGAATCACGCACCAATTTTACTCTGGAAAGGCGTAAAAAACAGCCGGCATTACTGATATGTGCCAACTGTGGGCATTCTTTACTAAAAGAAACGGAGCATCTGCTAAAATGCTCAGATGCTCGAACCAATGGAGATCCTGTGTGTCGAAGTCTGGTGATCCGACGGGAACCGCTGGAGGAGAATATCCTTGGGCTTGTTCATCAGTATGCAGCGTCAATGTTGGAAAAAGAAAAGAAAGTATCTTCCAACAGGCAATGCGACTACAAAGAGATCAATACCGCAGAATTGCAAAAACAGAGCCGACAGTTGACCTCGGAAAAGATGAAACTCTATGATGATTACAAAGATGGTCGTATAGATCGTGATTCGTATAAGCAGAGAGCAGGAAAGATAAGTGTACAGCTGGAGGAAATAAAACGAAAGATAGAAGATGCGGAGAATAGTAAAAAGCTTCTTGAACAAAATGAACTTTCTGATAAAATAAAACTAAAAGATTTCTTGGGAATTCAGAAGTTCGATACAGAGAAGCTGCGTGAGATTATCAAGGTGATCCGTGTTCATAGTCAGGATGAAATCGAAATCGAATGGAATTTTGACGATATTTTTTCAGAACAGAGGTAACTTGAGCAGGACAAGAATGACTTACCAGAAGATAATAAAGGTGCTGGGACTACCTGATGGAAGCGTCAGATAGTCTTCGGCAGAAAAAAATAAAATTTTTTTTGTCCTATACTTGACACATCCACATGTATGCAGGCACACCTTTTGCTCTAATATGGCAAAATCCGGGATGAATCCGAAAACCTTGCAGTATATCATGGGTCACGCAGACATCAGTGTAACCTTGAACACTTACACCCATGTGAATTTTGATGATGCAAAGGAAGAAGTATATCGGATAGCGAATAGTTAAAAAAGCCCGTTGGTAAGGACGCTTGCTTTACCAATGGATTTACCAAGATTGCAGGGAAAAACATAAGAAAATATGAGAAGATTTGAGAAGATACCTTGAAAAGAAAGGAAAACTCAAAAGTCGGAAAACCCTGAAATATCAAGCGTTTGAGAAGAAATACAAGACTTAAATGGAGATATAAAAAGATGATTAAAGTACTATTTATCTGCCACGGCAGCAGACAAACATATTTGAAAAAACCTTAATTTATAAGGGGATTTAAAATTGAAAGTGAGAATTTACATCAAAAATATATCATTTGAAATCCTAGAGAGTGCTTGAAATGATTGATTGGAAAGTAGTCTAGTAGATAAAAGTGTAACATGGAAGTAAAACAGTATAATACAATTTTAGATAGAGTATTTTGTTTCTGGATGTTTCTGAAGTGCTATAATGTAGCAGTGCTAAAGAACAATATATAGTGTTGTTCTGTGATTTGAAGTACGAGATGTATGGATTGGATGAAACTAAACGAAACTGAAAATGAAAGAATGATATTGTTACGAAATTGAATTTGTTACGCAAAAATGGTAATTTGGAGTGAATATCATTCAGAATAATTAAATATAAATGCAAGGGTTATATGTTTTCTTTTGTCGAGAGAAATTAAAGGGTTGGAGTCGCATCATGGGCTTCAGCCTTTTTGTTTTCTATTAAGTATGCTTAAGTATGATAGATAACAAAATCATTTGTGCTGGAGTATAACAATGAAGTTATATTATGGTCAAATGATATTTAGACCAATAAAAAGTAATAAAATGTTTAAAAAGTAATAAAATGTGTTATAATTAGAGTAATTAATATTTGGAGGTGCTAATATGAGACTAAAAGCAGAAAATGTATTTAAACCTGGAGCGTATCCGGAATATACATATGTCTCCAGGAATTATGAAAATACAGGTATATCATATGAATTACGTTTAAAGCAGGCATTGAGAACAGCGGGTTGCCTTACATCATTAATTGGACCATCAAAAATGGGAAAGACAATCTTATGCGAGAAGGTAATTGGATTTGACAACATTGTTGAAATTTCTGGTGCGGATTTTAACAGCAACACAGATTTTTGGGCAATTGTTGCTGCAAAAGTGGGGTTGCCTTATAAAGGAGAATTGACAACAGAAAGAGAGGTTAATGAAGGAAATAGTAAGGAAACAGATAGTAAAAGTGAAAAGTATGTTCTAGCGAAAGATACCGTTATTCAATATTATAAAGAGCACGATAAAGTATTAGTAATTGATGATTTTCATTATGCTTCAAAAGAGATGCAGACAAAAATGGCACAACAGCTCAAAGATGCAATTAGAAGAGAATTAAAGGTAGTCGTAGTTTCTCTTCCGCATAGGGCGGACGATGCAATTCGACAGAATGCAGATTTATCGGGAAGATTGAGTTTAATTAATATTGAAGCGTGGGAAAAAAAGGATTTAAAAGAGATTGCTTTAAAAGGATTTAAACAACTTGACATTAAGATAACAGATGAAGTTGCAGAACAGTTGGCAGTTGAATGTCTTACATCACCACAGTTAATGCAGTATATTTGTCTGAGCATTTGCACATTGTTGGAAGACAAAAATGAGCATATTGTAAATTTTGATATGTTGGAAATGGCATATAAATTTACAACGGTTAACTTTAACTATTACGATGTGGTAAATGTAATGTCTAAAGGTCCAAATCCGCGTGGAAAGAAAAGAAATTTATACAAAACATTAGATGGAAAAGAATTGGATTTGTATGGACTGATCGTGGAATCGTTAGCCAAAAATCCTCCGATTATGGAATTAGATTTTGACACAGTTTATGACAGAATCATAAACCTTATTCCTAAAACAGAAGGAAAACCGGATAGAAATTCTGTAAAAAGTCATTTAAATAATTTACAAACAATCCTAAAAGAAAAAGAAGAAATTTATAAAGCAATAGAATGGAAAGACGGAAAAGTGTATGTTTTGGATCCATTATTTTTGTTTTATCTGAGATGGGGGAGAATGAATGGATAATATGCTGAAAGAGTATATCGAAAAGTTGAAATTAGTGGATACTGTAGAGGAATATGAGGAATTTATATCGAAGCTGCACCAGATGATGAAACAAGAAACATATAAGAATGATATTGTTCAAAATATCAGGAATAAGCAGAAATATATGGTAAACAAATTTTCGAAAGAATCTACCCGTGAAAATATGTTAAAAGCAAAAGAAAATCTGTTAATCTATTTGGATAGTATTTTGTGTGAAGAGTATGAGAAATCATCACAATTTATTCAAAGGGAGCTTGAGAGATTTCTGAGGAATTTTTATTTCTTTTTAGAAGCGTTTAGGGAAGCAAAACCGGATAAGAGAGCATCACTTACCACAGAAAATTTGCAAAAAATACAGATTGAAAATGAATATGATTTACAGCATTTGCTTTATGCAGTTATAAAACCACTATGTCCAGACGCCAGAAGAGAGGTAAATGATGATTCGGGAGTTGGAACAGTTAGAAGCGATATAAAAATTCTTTCTTTAAATACAATCATAGAAGCAAAGTGTACAAGAACATCAACAAACTTAAAAAAGCTGACAGAAGAAATAGAAGCTGATATTGTACATTATAAGGCGGATTATATATTCTTTTATATCTATGACAAAGAAAAAATTATAAAAGACAGGCATGCTTTTGAAACAAATTTTAACAGGAGTTTTGATGGAAAGGAAATCAGGATTATTATTTTGCAACCTGTCAATATGTAAAGGATAAATTTGACGGGACAGAGTTGGGTGAGAAAAGGCTCAGTGTCAGCAAAAGATGAGAA
>OBZG01000161.1_pt1 | contig 84617 bp, 75 predicted proteins | sample 1550701 | NCBI WGS metagenome assembly OBZG01 (sample SAMEA2580229, study PRJEB22360) | human gut metagenome | biome: human gut; feature: human-associated habitat; material: faeces | place: Denmark | collected 2008/2010
GGGATCATTAGCCTTTTTATTTTAATACACTATATAGAATCGCGGAGACGCTTACACATTCTTTCGATATGAATGCAATGGTGAAGATTCCCCCTTCACCTGTAAACTCCCTATTCATCAAGCGTTCAGGAGAAAGGTGAAAGGAATAGAAAGAATTATATCTCTGTAGGGAAATCAAATATTGTCTTACCAATTCTCTAAAGCATAGCTTTAGCCTACCTAAAGCTGTGCTTTTCGTTCCTTAAAGCCATGCTTCAGGTAGATAAAATAACCTATATCTGAAATAATAGAGACTTTCGAAGAATGGCTAATTCAGTAAATCCAGTTCTAATAAAAGACGTTTGATCGTTGCCTGAGCGGTTTCGCTCCTGTCTTTTGAAATTTCAATCTGTTTGACAAGTGCCATTCCTTCTTCTTCTCCTACTTGTTGTAACCACTTAAGAAGAACACCATCGTAAATTAATGGAACAAGCCAATAATTCAAAGCCTCAAAATCATCTTTAATGCTTCTTATGGAATTAATAAAGTCTTCTATATTGAAACAGAATCGATTATTGACAAATAATAATTCATTATGCGAAATACATTCCTCCATATTTTTCTCAATTAATCTTTTTTATTTGATGCAGATTTAAAATGGTAACACTCTTGAATCTCCAGTATTCTCTCAACATTCGTTTTTTGTCCTAATTTTCCTTTCTGATTAGCCATAACAGCATCTTTCATTGATGCAATTACAGATAGAAAATCATCCACTTTAATTGGCACACGATGTTGACTCGACATACCCAAATACTTGATAAATGCATTCTCCATAACCATAGAAACAACCGCTTCAATCTCCGAACCGGCAAAGCCACCATAGACACCACCTTGCATAGCTAGTGCTATCTTCTGATATTCTCCTTTTGTTAGTGTTTGAAAATCAAATATTGAATCGGGACTATTATAGCGGCTAAGCTTCTTCAATAAAATATCCACACACTCTGATTCGGTTGGAAAATTCACAAAATAAACTTCATCAAAACGCCCTTTTCTCATGAATTCCGGTCTCATTGTATCATTTGCTGTGGCAACAACATATATAGGCGTTTTCCTTTCTTGCATCCATGTTAGAAAACATCCCATAAGACGAATAATCAACGAATCATTTCCACTCGAATTTTGAGTTCCTGCAAAAGCTTTTTCAACTTCATCAATCCAAAGGATACAAGGATGTGTAGACTCGGCTGTTTGTAAAGCCTTTCGAAGATTTTCTTCGCTCTCTCCCACATATTTCCCCATAAGTTTATTAACGTCAAGTCTTAAAAGAGGCATTGCAAATTCATCCGCTATTGCTTTAGCAATCATACTTTTACCACATCCAGGCATTCCAAGAATGAGTATTCCTTTCGGCATCTGCAATTTAACAGAATGACTTGTAGCGAGAGATAAATTTTTAAAAAACTTCGCTTTTTGGAGAATATCCTTTTGGAGAACTTCCAATCCCCCAATTTGCTTCAAAGTAATATCTGTCTCTATTATTTCAAGCGTATCTGTTTTCTTTACCAAATTTTTCTTCTCTGTTTCAGCCATATTAAGAGCCACTTTTGAAAGATAACCTCCTGTTCGTACCAGAACAGACCTCAGTATATTTATTATCTGAAGTTGATGGAGACCTTGAAATGTGCGAATAAGTGATGTCAAATAAGCCTCCCTCTCATCAGTTAGAAAAATCGACTTAGAAAGAGGAATAGGTAAAAGTAGTTCCTCGATTATTTCTGCAGAGGGAAGCAAAATATTGACAACTTGAGTATGTGGAATTAAGACTGACGGAAAAGACGAGATTGGAATATCATCTATAAATATGAGAGTTTTGGTTCGTTCCAATACTCCCTTTTCATATAGAGTGGCAAACTGTAATAATTGCAGTATACATTCTTCATCAGAAAACAGAGATTTCAAAGCCCCTTTAAAAAGATAAATCTTCTTATTACCTAAACCATTCTCATTGTCTAATAAATCAGTCAAAAAAGATGGTAATTTATAGCATTCGTCCTTTTTTTTAGTATTAAAATCAATACTTCCACGTGCAATGTCAAACTCGACAAGATCATCGTAAGAAATGTTCAATCCACAATGTGTTTTTTGACTAGTAGAAATTAATTGGACTAACGCATTATCCAGATAACTATAATGATAATGAGGCACAAAAACAATTGGTACCGATAATATCGCAGTCGTAATTTCCATAAGGAACTGCGGTTCTATTATTGGATTAATAACTATTTCCCTGTTAGCCATTTCCAGACTTTTTTTGCTCCTTGTTTAACCTTTGCCCCCACCTCTTTAACCTCTTCTACTATTGTATGAGCTACAGATTTTATGCAATCAACCACAGGAGCAGCATAAATACTTATTCCTTCAGCCACATTTTCTGCAGCCTTTACAACCTTTTCAGCTATACGAGAAGCAATTTTTTCTCCTTTGCGATATAAGTTAATGACACCTTGTGATATAGTTTCAGCAGCTTTCAATGCCACTTCTTTTACTTTTTTACGTATCTTCTCTTTTGTTTTTTTGGGGATGATTTCAGAAACAAGCATGATTCCACCTGCAATTAAACCTGCAGGCCCTCCTACGAGTCCTAGCGCAGTGGCCAAAACTCCTTTTACTAGTTTTCTACCATAACGTTTCTTTATACGTTTGGTCGTAGAAACGACTTTTGAAACAAAATTGTTTTCACATTCTTCTTTATATTGCTTGGCTCCAATCTTATTTGACTCATACAGAGCAACTAAACGTGCATCCCTTAAAGCTTCCGCGGCAGCTTCTGCCAATTGTTTTGCTATTTTTCTTGGTTTCCATTTACTACGTTTAACAGAAAGGTAAACTGCTGCTTTTATCTTATTTTCAGTTTCAACATCCAGTTGGACATTTTCACCCAATGGACGTTGTAGATAGTCAATTATTTCTTGACTCTGAAAATCACCTTCATTCAATCCTAACTTCAGCCAGTTATTGCTTTTCCTCAACCTCTGAATACCTTGTTCTAAGGCTATTAATTCACGAGTGATATCTTTTGCTTCCATTATATACTTATTTATTTTCCAAATGAGTATCTTCTTCATCAAGAGTATCTTCCGATTGACATTCAAAAGCACCAATGGAAGTCATATGCTCATCAATTATCCGTTCTCTGGTTTCTTCATCAGTCGCATCAATCCGTGCTTTCAAGTGTTCAAGCGCCAGATCATCTTGCCCATCTTTTATCAAAGCATCCATCTCAATAATAATACTTTCGGACAGAATTGCATTCATCTCTTCAACTGCTTTCCGCCTATCCTCTTCTGACGCTCCCAAATGTTCTTGTTCCCAAATCTTAAGATACTCTCTTTCCAAATAAGCATGTGGTGGCAACCCTGATGCTTGAAGAGCTTCACGCTCAGCATAGAAATCTTCAGTTGCTTGAAAAAGCTCCTCAAGATCCATTCTTTCCTCTTCATCTACAGTAATATTAAGGATTTCTTTCTTGTAATCCTTTCCCTTAAATAAAGAGCATTTTTTAAAGAACTCAATAAATAAGTCTTTCACTTTTTGAGGTACATAATCCATTTATGTCAGTATTTTGATTGTTTTTTATAAAATCTTAGATTTTCGCCTGCCTATTATATTTGAATCGGGAAACTCAAAACCTAGTTGAACTACACGGTTTATCCGGTAATCAGGCATGATATCATCTCCAAGAAGATGTTCGTCCCATGTTCCATCAAAGTTTTGATTCAAAGGAAACCTCACACAGTCTTTCCAGTCTCTTTCTTTTACACTAAGAAAAGAGACTATTTGAGACCGATAATTCATATTAAACAACGAGATTTTACTCTTAAGATTATTTATTAATTCCTTCTCATCCTGCGCAAGTGAACTGAAATCAATCGTCGGATTTTTATCCATCACCAAGGCTTCCATCAATGCCATGCCAATCTCTGGCAACTGTCTTAATTCGTATAGCTCGTTATTGATATTGTTAAATGCAATAACAGCATCATTATAGGCTATCTGATCTACTGCAGAGGATGAAGAAGCCGAAACATCATGAGACTTCAATAATAGCGTCAATTCATCAAGTCCCTTCTGGCATTGCTCAACATTAGAAAATATTAACTCACTGAATTCTTTCCGCTCACTTATGGATTCTTGATACCCCTTTTTAATATCAGCAACCTCTTTTAAAAGAGCCGAGAGACGATCAAAAAGCTCATGATTCTGTCTGTTAATTCGAACTACGGGATTGTCACTTAACACTTTCTCGAATATATTTATCAAATACAGAAGAATAATCACAAGAAACACAGCGTTAAAAATCACTACAAATAATATGAGATATACATTCATTTCCACAATCATTTTTTAGACTTTTTCATAAGAGAAATATTTCCCTCTTTTATAAGTTCATTTGACTCTTCTAAGGTAACATAATAATGAAGATTCCCGGTATTAGTTTCATTAAAATCAACAATGCAAACGTAAGATTTATTTCTATAATTTGGAAGAAGAGTACTCCCTAGTTCCCATGCTAATATATTATCCTGGGGATGAACTATTATCTCATCAGAGCCATAGAAACTCAATTCTATAGACTTTTGTTCCTCTCTTACAGCACAGAATGAGCATCTATAATCTAAAAGGTCTGCTCCTTTTATAGCAACAGGAAATCCACAGACCTTATCATTAGACGCCTTTCTTTCTTCAACATCTTTCTGCGAAATAGCATTCAATTCTCCATATTTCATCAACACACCTTTCTCCTTATATGCTTCTTGTAAAGCCATCAAATTGCTCGTAGCACAATCGTAAATGTAGAAAGGAGCTTCCCGCTGAATGAAACGTCTCCAAAGTAATAAATAGGATGCTCCATCCATAATGCTGCCAGAGGCACGAAGTGGGGTATTGGCAATATTAGTAGAGACATTTATAAGAAACATCGCATTTATTTTACACATAATTAAATCACGAAGCTTTTGATTAAGAGACAGCCCTCCTGCAAATATTAAAGATAGATTTTCAACATCATCTTTTATTAAATGATTATGAGTCTTTAGAAAAGACTCCACACATTGAGAAATTTTATTAAAAGTGGGTGCAAAAGCTTGTTCATACAACTCCGCCGCGTCAAACGAAGTTTGTCCAATGAGAATATCCGTTACACGGTCTGCAACAGAGCTGTGTCCGTTATTTATTAGCCATTTTCGATAATCACTAGGAATCGTGAAACTCTTGACTACTTTATGCTTAAAAGCCAACCATGCATTTTCCATTTCTATAGCATGATCAAGATCATCAATATATGGCTGCAAAAGAATATTCTTTAACTCATCATCTGAGAGTTTATCATAAATAATTCCATTGGTAATTCCTTTAGATATAAACCGAAGAAAATATATCCAAAAATCTTTATCAATCATATTTCCTCCCACCCCTATGCCATCACATGAAGCAAGAAGTTGAAAGTGAGAGTCTGATTCGGAAATAACTTCCTTATCTGCTAACAGACAAATATCAGTAGTTCCTCCTCCAATATCAACTACTATTGATTTTTTTCCAGGAGAGTGATCCAATTGTGCATTGTTAGATGCATGGATTCTTTCAGAGACTACGAGTCCTTCAGGTTCAGAGAGTACTCGAACATGGTCACCAAAAACATTCTGGCAAATATCGCTCATAAGTCTTTGATTGTCTTCAGTCCATATTGAAGGAATTGTCACCCCCCATTGAATTTCACTGGAAGAAATAGTCCGGCCTTTGAAAGCACTCTCAACAGATATGCACTCTATTTTGAGAATCCGAAGAAAGATTTTCACAATTAAAGAGATTGGATATGATTTTAATTTTGCAGGATATGACACATCAAGATATATCATCATCTTAAAATACTTAAATTCCACCCAATTTTCCTGCTTAATTTTTTGATAATTTGCAGAAATAAGATCTCGTCCCCAAATAATATTCGGTTCTAAGGTATTCATAAATACTCGCGAGAGTATTCTAAAATCATCGTCATGCAATGACTCGTAATTTATTTCTGCCCTCTCAAGCAATTTCGGATGAATAAAGAACCAAGTTGCATCTTTGGCATAATAACCATCAGAATGGCAAAATTGAGGTGTAGAATATACCAATCTACCATCTTTGTAAGTATCTATACGAGCCGCACCAGAATTTGATGAGCCAAAATCAATTACAATTGCTGAAGTATACATAAAATGTGATTAGTTAATGAGTGTGTGCCGGAAATGACACACACTCATAAGTTTTCAGAGCTTGCTCATTTTTTCAAGGAACTCATCTGATGTCTTGTCGAGAATACTAAAAATAGCCATAAATTCGTCAGAAGAGGTATGCTCAGAAGGGTTAAATTCATAGCTACACCATACACGTTCACCACGAAGAATAAATTTTGTGACAAACTTATCAGAGTTCAGTTCATTACATATTTCCAGAATCTTAGTCTTATCCTTATTGGAAATATTACAAACGATCACGATTTGGAGGAATGGCGAATCATTCGTAAATGCGAAGTAATTTACACCTTGAATCTTAAAAGAGAGGATACCCTCTTCTTCCTCATAACGAAAATTTTCACTTTGAAAAAATTTCTTTAAATACTCGAAGCCTGCCATAATTAATGATGTTTTATTAAGTTATTATATAAAGTTGATATCTACCTATATAGATGGAGTAAACATATTATTTCTATCATATAGAACCATTATTATTTCATCTCCCATATTTTTGTTTGTGATATTCATAATACACAAATGTATCGGAATAAATCTACAAAAAAAACCGCGAAAATGGAAAAACGTGCTTAAACGGTCCTAACGATAGACTATCTTCTTAAAAATCGTGCTTATTACGTACATTTTTTATTTTCCCTTCAGCATAGTGGAATATCGTATTAATCTTTGACCGATATCCTCCAGACCATTTGTTTATGGTACTTTCAGTACTATGACAGTCCTTTTTATAGTTTCGCAGGTTTCATACAATTACGACGATCCTTTTCACGTTTCAAAGCTATTGCATTATGTTTCGGATCATACAAAAGCATGCCATACGCAAGAATGATTGCAGGATTCTTCATGTGAAGTTCATCACGAAGGAACTTCAGGTCAATTCCCTCTATTGATTCAAATTTCTGAATCTTGCCAGTTTTTAACCATGTGCATAACATCTCATATGCAGCTTTATTTTCTAAGTTTTCAAGATTAATGAGATTCTCAACTGTTCTATCAAGGCCATATTCCTCAATATAACCTTCGTCTATTAGACGTTGCTTCAATTCGTTTTTATTTATCATACTCATATTATGCATTATTTAAAACATTATTAAACATTTGGCTCGATACATTACGTACCACTGTATTACCAGCATAATTAGAATCTATCTCGAGAGGATTATAAATGTATCCCCAGGGATCATAACATGATGGTTGATTGTAATTATAGATTGCAGTTGCCACAGCCCACTCATTACGTACTTCATCAGGAACATCATGATAACCGCGAATACACTCATTCTGATATTGGTGACGAAGCTCATGGGTAATGGTGTCCATAATCAAGAAAGGTGTAGTATCCGACGATAACAAGTCATTTGTCAGATGTATCGTACCGTCACCATTATTATAACCTAACGTTCCAGGCTCTAATTTTTCGATATATACTCCCTCATAATTAACTAACTCAAAAGCTTGAGCAACTCGCTCTGCATATTCTAAAGCAATGGCTTTTCTCTCCCTCTCAGTCATACTACCCCAGGCATCAATTACGCCAGGATTGAATATCTCCATTGCAGCTTCAGAACATGCATCAAGTCCAAATTCTCTAGTTTCTTGAATTCCTTCTTTTGCATGTATTGAAGAAAATTCAGCAAATGGAACTTCTTTGGGTTTCGGGTTTACAAATATCTCTTTTACATCTTCGTAGGCACCCACAAAAAAATCCTTAATGCCATCCGTAAGTTTCTCCGCAAACCCGGCAATTGCCTCCTTTGCCTCTGCAGCCTTTTCGGTTACAGTTTCCTTTGCATTTTCCAATACCTCGGCAAATGCTTCTTTGCAGGATTCTACTTTATCACTCACAGCTTCGCGCACCTCCGGCATCTGTGATACACGGTATATGCCATAACCTACAGCCGGAGACAAAGAAGCAAACCTTACATCAGTTTCTTGAACCTCATTGTTCATCTCGGGAGTTTGAGCAATTTCAGACGTACCGAGTTCATTAATTAAATTCGTATCCATATTTTTTATCCGTTAATGATTGGTCTTACCAGACCTTGTTCAAATACTTCATTTTTATATATCCAGCAAGGAGAAAGTACTTCACATACATCGCCGACCTCTATTTTGGTCAATTGGCGATAATGTTTTGCCGCATTTTCATTCCATGTCAATTTTAGTTCTGTGGATTGCTGTATTCCACATTGTTTCAATAGACTTAGGATTTTTACAGCTTTACTTCTATAGAGTTCAGCATCCCATCCTTTTCTAGCATCAGTGAATGAAGAAAACCATGATTTTAACATTTCACTACCTCTACTATTAATTACGGCATCAAGATTATCAAATATAACAGAGGCTATTTGGGGTACAGGATCGCTAACGACACTAAATAACGCACCCATATCACCATTAAAGTATTCTAGCATCTTCATCATTTGGCTAATTATTTCTTCGTCAGAAAAGATAATATTACTACCTTGACGATTAAGATCATCAGCTTGCTGATTCGATATACTTTTCAACAAATTATTTTGCTGAGATCCAGAATTAATCTTACCTTCACTCTTTTCCCTCTGTTTTGAGCGATATATTATAGATACAATTGTACCACCAACTACCACTATACCCAATAGAGCATAAAGCAGAATTCTTGAATTTTGTTCCATATTATATAATATATTAAATTTTACAAGTTAATCACAGGACGACTTATCTTAACCCAAGATGCAGCATCATCCAAATCACCGGCAATAATAGCATTTCCCTGTTCCAAAGTAGGAATAATACCTCGTTGATCATCACGAAGAGCAAGAGCTTGAGCAATTACAGCACAATCATCAATAGAGGTCATACGATGACATATTTTATAGTTTGTGTTTTTTATAACATCCGGGATTAGTTTAGTCGGTACTTGATCTATAATCATAAATCCTTCGCCAAGTGAACGAATTTCAGCTAGCATGTTGGAAAACAAATCTGCCACTACTTGTTGCGGATTACCTGTACCTTCGGAAGCAGCACTTGGCTTCGACAATACATTATGAGCTTCTTCTATGACAGTCAAATGCATTAATTCATTTGCTTGTGCATGTTTGCGATACTCTTTATCATAAGAATAGGCAGACATTCTATACTCATATTGAGCCAATAATATCATAGACATGATGAGAGCTTTATCTTTTACATTGGGGATCTTGCTTAAATTGATAACGCAATTCTTATTAAATAACGTATCATAGGAAGTAGATTTCAATTGATTTAAAATGTTGCCCCGTTTACCACGAGTCAGATATTTGAAACGTGTTTCAAGTGCCGCAACAAAACTATCAGTCACTCTCTGTTCATACCCTCTATTTGTCAGTAACTTCTTTGCTACACCAAGTGCTCCTTCGAGAAGAGGATAAGAAGATAACTGTTCCATTTCTTCTTCTTCAAAATCCTCGACCTTTTCTTTTAAATATGTATAAAGAGCCTCATCCATAATAACCGGCAAGATATCACCTGTAGGCAAGGTTGCGTTAATGAGTGCAGTAATTTTTTCACATCTTGTTTGCATATCGATCGGGGCTCCCGCTATTGCGGCAGGCTGAAATGGATTAAGCATAAGATGAGACAACAGTGTCCCCTCGAATGAAGACAGTCCGGGTTCAAAGATATGTATCCTTTCTGATTCCGGAAGATGCTCATTTTGTTTGATAGCCCAACGCACCCATTCATCCTTAGCAGGTTCGATAATAAGCACCGGTTTCTTCTTTTCCAGTACTGCATTTATCAGCGTTTTACATGTTGTTGTCTTTCCACAGCCTGTAGAACCAACAATAAGAGCATGTCTTACCAAAGAGTTGACAGAAACTGTATATGGGTTATTTTGTTGAACTCCGGTATCGACAATGTTCCCTATTTTCACCAGATCGTCCGCATTCAAATTCTTTCCCGGATTATTTGCGAAACGGGCTACATTCTTCACAAACCGAATTCCCGGAACGTCTTTTCGGGGAAGCGATGTGTACAAAGAAAGTTCCTCCGTATTTACAGGAGTACTAACATATTGATACGGAGCACCTAAGATATGCCATTCTTCCGTAGCAAATTCATTAGCTTCAGGATTTATTAGAGGAACCAGATTAAAGTTCTTTATTGTATTCAAAGCATTTGGAGAATGGAATAGATGAGTGCGGATTGGCTCTATGTGGGTATAATCACCCGAATATACGGAGCGGAGTATTCCGGTGATAAGATTGACATTATCTACAGAATCGGCTAATACATATACTCCCGCATTCCAAAAGCCAATATCACGGCCAGAGCGTAGACGCTGGCAATGTTTATCCGTCAACAGTTCTGTATATTGAGCAAATTTATTTAAATAATCTTTTGCAACAGATTCCCCATACGATACACTGTCATTTGATGAAATAGAACGGCTAAAACCAATATTACCGGATAATCCTATAGCTGACATGAGAGCTTTTGCACCCATACCAATGGGAAGACTCACAGGAGTGGCAGTATACATTGCAGTTTTAAGTAAGCTCGACACCACATTCATTGTTCCCTGACCAGCTCCCATGCCAATGCCTCCATGTACACCTGTACTCGTTCCTTCTCCGTGCTGGATGGTTGTACTTTCCGTAACATGTTGTGTTACTTCGGAGTGAATATCACTACCAAGTTTCTGATATCTGTAAATCACTTCAGATATTACATTGTCGTCAAGTGGTTCTGCTATAACAATCATTGAATAATTAGCATCCATTCCTCGCATATCCTTAAAACCAAATGCTAATTTGTCCAATGTTTGAAGAACCCCATATTGGGTATTAGCACGGAATGATGGTATACCCGTCACAGCACCTCCACAGACACTTCCGCTTATCTGATTATTAATTCCAATAATTTCTTTCAGGTCTTCCTTCCCTCCAAGATAATGCAAATCGATTCCGGGCATCGAACTAGTGAGGGCACATTTGCATTTATTTGCACATTCTTCGCCATTATAACCTTGTACTCCTACATAAAGATGTGTCTGACCATTATGCCGCTGCAACAAGAATATCAGCTTCTGCCCCCATGCATGTAAAGAAGAAAGTACCCCTTGCCAACGAGACAACAAATCGTAATCATCAATGCGTAATGGGGAGACAGGAAGTCTGTCAATACGAAGCCAACTTATATCTGTTTGCAACTGCATTGGGATCTCGTTAAAATCAGATCTACTCGATATGTCTTCCAAGTAGGAGCGCTCAAGCATGTAATCCATCATTGGATTAGCCAGATCAGAAGGAAACACAAACAATGGTTTATGTCCTTCTTTTATCTTTTGCAGATTACCGTCAACGTTGAATTGGCTTCGTCCAATTAGTCTTTTTATAAAATTGCTCATACTTCTTGCATATCTTTAAGTGAAAATTCTTTTCTGGTATTTTCCCTATTATCCATCATGCAATCCCCACTCACATCTAATGTTCCATCCTCAAGAGCATCCACACACAAATTTATTTTAAATTTGTAGTTTACCGGAAAGAATATGGGAAGCACCATGATTGCAACAATCAATGCACCCAAAACTGAATTTTCATCCTGTCTTAACTTTAATATCTTTCGGTTTGCCGTTTCAATATTCTCTCCTGTATAAAGTTCTATGGTTATATTAAAATTGCAATCTCCAAATACTAGATTCCGGGAAAGAGTTACTTCCAGACTTTGTTTGTTTTGCACCGGCAATAAATCCCCTACTTTCAAAATTTGAATATAATCAGAAGATTGCTCGTTTACTGTTAACCTGACCCATACATTATTGGCTGTAGGTGTTGTAATCTTTATATTTGAATCTTGAAGGCAAAGACCGGTTGCTACACATTCGTGAGGTAAAGCATCCCCAAACATACGCCACGGTTCTTCTCTCAATTTCTTGAAATTCAAAGCTTTTACGATACCTTGCCCATTATTTACATCTTTCCCGATATACCCATTGATTCCTTCGCCATTAAATAAATTTGGAATACAATACCATTGAGAATGACCTCCGGTCAAAAATAACAGATCAATATCTTCTGCTCCCTTTACTTCTTTGCCATATTTCTCCTTATATATAGCAACTGCGGATTCTATCAGTTTATATAATTCCAGCCAATGCTCTTTTGTCTCATTCTCAAAAATTTGACGATTAAATCTAATCATCTGCAACGCTTGTTGAGTACTTACTCCCGACATCTTTAGAAAAGGTAAGAAATCATTAGGAGTATCAATAGTGATGTTATCCTTCAGTCGGTAAGATAAATATTTATCTTTCCAGGATTTGGCTTTGTCCACCGAATAGATACCCCATTGCTCAAGTTCTTCTTTACTTTTCCCTGTACCTTTAACAAGCGATTCTAAAATATAATTATACAAAATTGAGTCTATTTCTCTTCCACCACAAAGAGTTCTGTTATCCCTAGTTGGGTAGGAAAGTACATTATCAGTCGCGACTCTTCCTTCGGAATCAACTTTAAGTCGAAAAATAACAATATCAGTTGTACCTGCTCCCATATCCAGCATAAAGACATGCATCGGTTTTTGCACCGTAAGCATTTTAGTCTTCTGAAAATCGTTCAGATGCTGGTGAAGCATCGTATATGCCGCTGCTGTTGGCTCATTCTCGCAGATGATATTCTCTCCGAATCCCGCTTTTTTTACGGTTCTCTTCATAACCTCTCTGGCATCTGTATCCCATTTAGCCGGAACACTGACATAAACATCCATAGAATCATATCTAATTCCCCGAGTCTGATTCCAAAATTGCTTATATATATAAGTGAAGAATTCCTCAATATAAGCCTCCTTTATCCTTCTCTCCTCCGGATTTACATCCAGCAATCCCATCTTGAAATTAGTAATAAGTTCTCCCTGCATACCGCCTGTTTTAGCATTAAGCGCACCACAGCCATACAAGGTTTGGTTTTGTCCGTCAACTCTGAAAATAGCAGACGGTATAATATCACTTACACCATCTGCATCTTTTATCGGCTTTATAACATCTGTACCTTCTTCCTTGTAACGTACCACAGTAGTACTTGTACCAAAATCAATACCAACTATCAGTTTCATATTCACATTTATTAGATTTTATATTATTTAGATTCAATTGATCCGTCCGAATTAAAGTTTGCGGAAATAACATTCGAGATTTTTTGCATAGAAATTGTTGATTTCAAGTTTCCATCCTCATAAAGTGCAAGCACCTTATCATTAAAAGATTTTACATATACAACCTTCCCTTCACTCTTTAACAGAAATCTTGGCGTTGACTCTGACATCACGATTAAACTATCCTGCTTGTCAACAAACAGATAACCATCATCAACGAGAGCAAAGGATATTACCCCATCCCATGAGAATTTTGAGGCATTCTTTTTATCATGTATTACCAATGTAGAGTAAAATTCCCCATTGGCACTCACTAGACTTGCGTCATACCTGTCATTATTGATATGATTGGGTAAAACCTCTATATATTTGCCTTCTATTTCCGTGACATAAGCTACTTCTCCAGATTTCAACTTTGCTACAAATTCACCTCCTATGCGTATTTCAGCTTCCTGGTCCATATTCCCTTCAATCTGTAACTTACGCAATTTAATTGTAAATGAGGCATTGGAAGTTTTTTTGAATTTGGGTAAATCAAATGTTGCAGGTGCATTAACAATAATGATATCCGAGTCTATTGCTGTTGGATGGAAAAATGCTTCAACCGCCTTACGATCAATCTCATACCCCAATAGTTCTTCAAGAGCATTGCAGAGTAATGTTTTATCGCTATCTGCATCTGCCTCCCCTTCTTGAATCCATTTAGATATCTCTGCATAAGCTTGCTCTTGCTCATGATTCAAGTAGTACACTTTCTCCGGACATAAGTCGCGTACAAACTGTTGCCTGTTTGTCCAAAATGCGGGGAACGTAAAGTGACGTGCAAAATCAGAGAGCGTCACAATCAGGATATTATTCAATTTCATGATTTCTTGTTTTTACAAATTCTTTGCATATTGATTAATAGCTCCTACAATAGTGTAATATAACACTTGATCGTATGGGTTGGGCCATCTGTCACTTGCCGGATTATGCCTATAAATGCACTTGTCTTCATCATATCGCTCAAAGTCGAGAATACAAGTTCCACTTGCCGGAACAAACTCATTCTCATGCAGTTTCAAAAAACACCGCACAATATCTTTGAGATTCGTCTCCCCATAAGGCTTAAATGTACGACTTCGCATCATCTGTTCCACTGCATTTTTCATCTGATATTCACCATAGATAACCGTTTGTATAGTATCGCTATTCCCCAATGGACGTATGAGGAACTTTGCTTCCTTTATCAAGGCAGAGATGTCGGCACCTGTCATCAATTTGTTCTTGGGGCGTGAAGACGATGACCACACATAAACATCATCTTCTTTCTCGCTTTCATTTACATCATTTCTCTCTTTAAGTTTCAGATGACAAGCATCCATATTGGCAGTACATTCTTGATTGATAATGTCAAGCCAAAAAGAATCCTTTTCCAAATTAGTCGCGAACAGCTGTTGTGCCATTTTTGCACGCTTGGATACTGGCATAGCTTCCAACTCCTCCCGATATGACTTGTTTTGTGCCTTGATATTAGAAGCGAATATTTGGGCACATTCTTCTGCCTTAGGCATGAAGGTAAAATATTTCCTATCAAAACGTTCGGAACGGAATAATTCCGGAGGAAGACAAGTAATGTCATTGGACGTGGCAAAAACGAAACAAGCCGCTGTCTTCTCCTGCATCCATGTGAGGAACTTTCCAAACATTCGTCGTCCCACTCCCCCATCACTCGATGATGAGTTTTGCGAAGATCCACTGAATGCCTTTTCTATCTCGTCAATCCATAAGACACAGGGAGCCATATTCTCTGACATGCGTAGCGCATTGATCATGTTATGCTCTGATTCGCCCATCAGACTATTAAGCAAAGCCCCCATATCCAACGAAATAAGCGGAAGTCCCAATTTGTAAGCTGCAGTCTTTGCCATGAGTGATTTGCCGGAGCCCGGTATACCCGAAATAAGTAACCCATTCGGAATGTCCGTATGACACTGTGCCGCACGTTCAGGATCACTAAAAATATCAATGCGTTCCTCCAACCATTTAGAAATACTGTCAAGACCAGCTGCATTTGTTGCGTTCGTTTCCTCCCATTTCAAGCCATTACAATTTTCAAGCATTTGCTTTTTTGACACCCTTATGGCTGCAAGAACTGCATCTGCATTTACATGATTGAAATCTATTGACTGTGAAGCAATCATCTGTCGCAACAGTTGCCTGATACGTAGCACACTGAATCCGCGAAGACTAACAATCATCTGGCTATATAACACCTCCGACCTCCTCAATACAGATATATCCATACTTTCCGCATTGAATTCTGAAGCGATGACCGCCTCAATCTCTTCATCAAGCAAAGCAGGAACCCGCACGGTCATCACATAAGGAGCAATATTCTCTGGAATCACTTGTTCTGTCGGGGTAACGACAATACATAAAGAACGGCTGATATTAGCAACATGATATGGATTTGGATTATTATCCTTTGAGCGCTTCATCCCCATATAGTCACTGATGAAGTTACGAATGCCAGTTTCCACTTTATCCCATTTTGTCGTATAGGTAAGCAGAATTGACGGACAACGAACTACATCGGAATCAATACTGTTGACAAAAATCAGATAATTGTCTTTAATACTCGAAAAAGTTCGTTTTTCGTCGTCTTTCACTCCATACTCCTTGTCAGCAAGCTTTACGACAGTTTTCTTCTCACTGTCATATTTAACTCTTGGCACAAGGCTGTCAATGGTATTATCACTATATAAAATTTCATGTATCAGTTCCATCTGGTCAGTTGGAATGTAGATGACTGGGATATGTGCCAACATAGCCAACTTCATCTGCTCTAACATACAACCAATCTGTGTTTTTCGAAAGTCCATATTGTCTAATCTTCTATGATGATATCCTCTTGGGTTATTTTCTCTACTTCTCTCTGTTTGGGTAGACCTACCATTACAGAACGATAACGTTCAGTAGCCATGTAACGAATGGCAACAGCAGGTTCACGGCGCAACCAATCCAACATAAGAATCGCACGAATGGGTTTCATACCATCATTTTCTGTCAGTTCTCGAAAACTTACACCTCCAATCTCCATGTCGGGAACATAAGAAGAAAGAACCTCAAAGACAGCTTGTTTGAACTCAGGCGGCAACATTCTAATGCGTTGTATATTTCGGTAAGCGGACATCGGATTCAGTCCTTCGTCCTCAATCAGATATTTGAATAAACTAATGTATTTTATTATTTTCATAATCGGTCTACTTCAATATTAGTCGTTCGTATAATAATATTCTTTGAGGAGTTCCTCAAATCCGAAAGTATCCATCTCAAGAGGTTGCTTACGATAGGCTTCATCATTCTCCCGATAGGTAATATAGTTTTTCATATTCTGCTCCCATGTTTGCATCAACTCCTCAGAATATCCATAATCTTTTTTACGTTCCACAGCAGCGTATTGGCGTGCATGCTTTAACTCGTGGAAAATGGTGAATATCTGTTCTTTGATTAAATCAATATTGCCAGAGTATAGAAAAGCTCCATTGATACACAGCAGATTATTTTCTATATTATAAAAACCACAACCATATTTCATAATTTCCTCCTCTGTTTTAGGATAGATTATTACAACTTCTTCAGTGGTTACATCCATAATTACCTCAGCATCCTTTTCTATCTCCATAAAGAAATCCGGTAATTCGTCAACAGACATCTGGGATAAACATTCTTCTATGCCATTAGGAAATTTCTCCTTCAAATATTGCCGTACCCGAAGTGCCAGTTCTTGATCTGGCACTTCGGGGCAGTATGTGGATTCAAAATTTTCAATCTGCCGGATATAACTTGAACGTTCTCTCGTTTGTTGTCTCCGCTCATTCCAAACGTTAACACGTTCAGAAATACTATTCATTATAGAACTGATGAAGTTCTTGACACCCTCAATTGCAGACGATATGAAGCCCATGATTATTAGTCTACGCTTGGGTTGTTACTAGCGTAATAGGAGAGATTTCCGCTGTCTGCTCAACAGTCTTGTTAGAAAGCAAGCTGCGAATCCATGAAATAAATGCCTCTGCTCTATCCTTGATTACAGGCCATACGGTCTCTCGCCAAAGAATTACAATCTTATCAAAGATAGTACCGGCACCATCCACTATTGAATCTACAGTATCAAATAAACTATTAGAAAAACCAATGCCAACCATTGCTGCTATTCCACCGGCTATAATCATTGCAAAGATAGAAGTTCCAAGCAGACCAATAAACGAGCCCATTGTAAACATCGCCAGATTTACAGCAACATAAATGACCCCTGCCATTAATGTAGTCCAAAGAGCTACACCACCAATAATCTTTAATACTTTGATGGCTTTCTCAACAGTAATCTTACCTGTACGAGTATCCTCTATCACATGAGCCTGTTCAATACCGGCTGCCGCTGCAATTGCAATAGCTTCAGGGGAAACATTTTGTCCTTTGAGTGAAGTAATGTCTTCGTTTTGATATGCAATATAAATAGCAAGTGCAGTTACAAGTTTGTTATGCATATCATTTTCACTTCCACATAATTCCTCTTTTACAGCTTCTGATCCATCAGGGAGTACCTCCATCAAATCTCTCATTTTATCAATTGATGTCATGCAGAGAGTGTTATTGTTGAGAGTATCAGCTATTTTCCCGATGACTTCATCAAGCATCTCATCGGTAATTTCGCCGGTAGGAGCGAAACCTTGCTTAATGGTCTCAAAGTCTTCTATTTGCGAAGCTTTTTCTGCACTAAAGTTCTGAACGTTGAGAACATGAAGAGCTGAAAGAAAGTTGATATAAAGTTCAAACTTTTGTTCATTAGTAAGATCCTGCCCCAATTCTTTCAACTGCGATATGTAGTCTATATCACCATCTTTAAGTGCTGCGGTAAGGTTGGCATTGAAAGTCTCAACACCTTTTCGAATACCTGCTATGACTTCATGTGCATCCTCTGCAAAGGTACCCGAACGCTGTGCTAGATAGAAGTTAACAAGATTTTCGTCAATATTCAATTCCGAATTTTCAAACTCGTTGTAAACTGTGGAGAGCTCCTGAACTTTCAGTGCTTCTTCTTTTGTAAGATTGATATTCATATTAGTACTGTTTTTAAATGTTATTATTTCATCTTGTACCTCTATAGAGTCATCGCTCTCCTCTTTTCTATCCTCATCCACCATATTTTTTTCTTGATTTATAAAATCAGACTGCTCTTCGTTCACACCAAGCATCTCACTAGCTTCTTCCGTATTCATTTCATAATTAAGGATAGAAGCATGAAGAGATGCAGGTATTTCTTTGCTTTCAATGAGTTGCTTCTCTACTTCAACCATATCTGATTGAGAAAGAGTATTGCACACGAATTTATTAAAAATAATATCATCAATACGTTTCATTTTTCTTGCTTTTTTTGTTCATTATACTTAATAAGTAGATGCTTCAATGCATATCCTTTCATCAAAGACATTGCATCTTGGCGTTGCTTGACTGTCCAATTTAATTTGACTTGGTCGCTTGTCATCCCATCTTTTGCAATAGGATGAATCATCCTCTCAACCATCGGATATGCTTCGATAGCCGGCATCTTTGCTATAACAAGATATGTCAAAACCAACTTATCACGCTCGCTCAGCTGTGCAAATGCTTTTCTCATGCGAATTTGAGTTATACTTTCACCCTCTTCTTCTACTTGATCACATAACAATAGAGACTCATAATCTTTATATTCGAATAATTCATCTTCTTGATTTTTTCTCATTTTTTCCTTATTTGCCAATTTATAAAAATATCGGCATGCTATAGTAGAAGTATAAGTCTGCAATTTGCAATCCTTGGCATCATAAAGAGATACACGATGCCATTCGGGCTTTGGACCATTATCTGTATCAACTATTGGATAAGATAAGAATAGGTAGTAGTCCGTATATGAATTCTCTCCCATAATCTTATTAATCCTTTCCACAATTTTTGTACACATCGGACCCAGATAATAGTTAACCACTACTTCATAGTTGTTTACTACACGGCGTGCCAGTTCGATATTTGCCTTATACTCCGGATCATCGGTAAGCCTTTGTTTTAATTCATCCCAAGACATCCCTTTCCAATTACAATCATTCTGTATCATTACCCGACCTTCCATACGTACTTAATTTATACTTAAATTACTTGTTACTATACATGAGAAAATTGTTATAATCTGTATAATATAGCCTGAAAAAGGAGAGTCATTCTTTTATCTCTATTGAGGGAAGTTTGAACTATCTCTTAAACTTTATACCTATCACTACTTATTACTCATGCTTGACCTATTCGCTCCCTCAAAAAAAAGATTTATATGCACTAAAATGAGCTTTTTATAAACACCCAAATTTAAGAATTAACATTATATAAAAAAAACACTAAAACTGGCATTTATGCCTAAGTGGGCAAAAAGTGAAACTATTGTTCCCAAAATAATGATTATAATATCTTTTTTTGCAATGTATCTATTATTCAAATTAAATAGCAGTAAATTCATTCCCAAAAGCTCACTCGCTAATCTCAAAGCTTCCCTGCAATACCCCCTCCTTATTCAAGTAACCTATCATCCACGTGTCTGGCTCAACTCCATAACCATCTTCATCTCCATTATATCCTTCCGCTATGCATTCCTTCACTTTGATCTTATTTTCTGAAATCCACGATAAGCTCGCATAAGCCTGTCCCCTTTCCAATATCTTCTCTAATTTCGGATAACGATGCTCCAACGATGGATCAGCCAGGTCACTGCGATTTACACAGACATACATCAAGTGACTACCTCCTCTGAACAAGGACAACAAACCATATTTTTCCTCCCAGGTTGCTTCCCCAGGTTGAGAAATAGAGCCATTCCAGAAATCAAATCGCCCATCCAGGTATTGCTTAAAAAGATTCCTTACTTCTTCTGAATTTACACAATTCATCAATTCCTCCACCCAAGACCGACCTTCAAAAATAGTCCCAACGGCAGTCCCGATCAAAGAACTTGCCAACCAATAATCTCTTTCCATATTAATCTTTTTATAAGTTCTCAAATTATAATATAGTAGAGAAGATAATTGCCCAATTCTATCACTGCAAATGGAAATTCATACAATAATTGAGAAAAATTCCCTTATTTTTGTCCTAAATGGAAATTCCTATATAAAACCTGGTAAAAATCCGATTGTGTTTATTCAAACGAAAAGAATGACTATTGCATCAAAAAACACGCTTATCATCAACATATCTTCAAAGCCATATTATCTCATAAAAAAATCGCTCCACCTAAGTTGAATATATGTTTTCACCTTAAATAGAAAACATACATCCAACTTTAGTAGAACGAAAACTAAAATGTAGATTAAATAAATATTTATGAAAGAACAGGAAATAAACATAGCCTCATAACAGACAATCTTTTATAATCATCCATATGATAAGTTTAGCTTAAATTCACAGTACTTATTTTGCTTTTTTCTTTTTCTTCGCGTTATCCTTCTTACGCATATCCTGATACTTCTTATATTGTTCATCGGTCAGAATGCTTTTTATTTTAGCATCGACTTCCTTCTTTTTCTTTTGCATTTCTTCTCGTGAAGGTTTTTCATCCGATTTATTTTTTGCAGGTTTCATCTCTTCCATTGCAGCTTTAAAATCTTTGGCCTGCTTTTCATTCAGTCCCAAATCGGTAACCATTTTTTCTATGCGTTTCTCTCTATCAGCTTTTCCTTTCTGATGATTTTGAGCCATACATACAGTTGAGCCAATCAATAGTGCAACTGCCAAACTTAAAATTTGCTTTCTCATAATTCTAAATATCATATTAAGTGAGTAATGTATGTTAGACCTCACAAAAGCTTGAAAGTTAATTCTACGATGAAAAGAAAATCTGCTTTTTTACATTATTTATTGTTTCTCCACATTATAAATATTCAGCCGGATATGAGTGTCATTCAATTATTTCCATTACTCTTCCCTACCTCCTCCTAGTGCCTGATACAGATTGATTATTCCTTGTATCTCCTGAAACCGGTTACTCACCTGTGTCAACTGTGCTGTCAGTAGAGTTTGCTGGGCGGTGAGGACTTCAAGATAAGTGGAATTTCCATGTTGCATAAGCAGCTGTGTGCTGGTAACAGCCGTTTGTAGAGAAGAGATCTGACGCTGGTAAAGATCGGATTTATCCCGGGCCGTTTGATTTTGCTTCAAAGCGTTGTTCACTTCAGCACCGGCATTGAGTAGGGTCTGCGTAAAAGACAACTTCGCTTCTTCCTGTTGCGCTTTAGCTATTTTTAGACGGGCTATATTCTGCCCCTTATTAAATAAGGGCTGCGTAAGGGAGCCAACAGCTGACAGCAACAACTTACCCGGATTCATAACCACCTCACCTACTCCATTTGTCCACCCGGCAGAACCGCTGAGGGTGATGGATGGATAAAAGGCAGAGCGTGCCTCATTAGTCGTGTAAAAGGCTTGCGCTAAAGCCAATTCTGATGATCTGACATCAGGACGATTAGCAAGAAGTTGTAAAGGGATACCTACGGATAAATCCTGTGGCAAAACCTGTCCGTCCAGTGTGCCACGACGGATAAATTGCGGAGTTTCTCCCAGCATCAGGCAAAGACTGTTTTCCGCCTGCCTGATTTGTTCCTTTAGATCCAAAACAGTGGTACAGATGGAATAGTAGGTGGCTTCGGTTTGTGCCAAACCTGCTTCGTTACCTTGACCGGCATTTTTCAGAGCTTGCATAACGCGTACACTTTCTTTCCATTTTACTTCTGTTTCCTCGGAGATGGTCAATTGAGCATCCAGCATTAAAAGTGTGTAATAGGTATTCGCCAGATTGGCTATCAATTGTGTCTTAACAGCGATTTCATATTCCTGACTTTGAATATAAAGAGCTTTAGCACGACGGTTGGCATTCGTCAGCCGACCGAAGATATCAATTTCCCAAGAGGAAGTAATAGGCAGGGAATAGCTCTGTCCAGCTTTCCCCTTATCGAAACTACTTACAGTGCCCTGCGGTGAAAAAGCGAATGAGGGCAGATAAGCCAGGCGGGCCGAACTAAGCGAAGCACGGGCTTCTTCCACTCGCCAGTGAGCGGACTGTAGATCAGTGTTATTCCGCAACCCCTGCTCAATGAGGGATTGCAGATGAGGATCGACGAACAATTGACGCCAATTCAACTTGGCAATATTATGAATTGTATCAGAAACCGTTTCCGCCGCCCCAAAAAGATCTTCGGGGACGGTCGTTGCCGGTTGATATTTTGTATAGATGCCGCAACTACTCAGCATGAGCGTCGTTATGGCAAGGGTGATGATATTTCTTTTCATTTCTTCTTATTCTCCAAATATTGTTTTCTTTCTTCATCGGCTTTCTCCACCTCTTCTTTTATCTGCCAGTCAGCAACAGTGGCATCAAACTGAATCGGTCGCACTTTCTCCTGTATTGCCTGGAAGACAATAAACATAGCCGGCACAATGAATAACAGTGCCAATGTACCCACCAGCATACCGCCTACCACACCCGTACCGAGTGAACTGTTTCCGTTGGCTCCTACGCCAGATGCTAACATCAGAGGTACCATACCGAAAATCATAGTCAGCGCTGTCATAAGAATAGGACGCAAACGATCTTTAGCAGCAATAAGCGCAGCAGACGTCAGACTCATACCGGCACGACGGCGCTCGGTAGCATATTCGGTGAGAAGAATAGCTGTTTTTGCCAACAGACCGATAAGCATGATAAGTCCCGTTTGCAGATAGATATTATTTTCCAATCCAAGCAATTTGGCAAAGAGGAAGCTACCCATCAATCCGGCCGGAACACTAAGCAGGACGGCAAACGGAACGAAGAAACTCTCATAAAGCGCACTCAATAGCAGATAAACCATCAATAGGCAGATAGCAAAGATCACGATGGTGGTATTACTCTGATTGCTCTCCTCTCGCGCCAGTCCGCCAAAATCGAAATCATAGTTGGCGGGAAGCACACGGGCAGCAGTTTCCTGTACGGCACGGATGGCTTCACCCGAGCTATATCCTTCAGCAGGCATAGCATTGAGTGCAATAGAGTTGTACATATTAAAACGGTTCAAACTCTCGGCTCCATATACTTTGGTCAGTGTGACGAACTGACTTAACGGTGCCATCTCTCCATTGCTCAAGCGAACAAAATGACGGTTGAGCGAAGCCTCATCCAGACGATAATTTGGATCAGCTTGTACCATCACACGATAGACGCGCGAAAAGCGGTTAAAGTTGCTGACATAGCTACCTCCATAATATCCCCCCAAGGTAGAGAGTACCTCATCAGGCATGATTCCGGCACGCAGACACTTAGCGGCATCCACATCGACCTGCCACTGGGGATAGTTGATTTCGAAAGACGAAAAAGCCATTGCCAGTTCGGGGCGCTGATTCAACGAGTCGATAAACTGACGGGTGATGCTAAAAAACTCTGTGAGATCACCTCCAGCCTTGTCCTGCATCTGGATATCGAGTGCATTACCCATATCATAGCCAGGTATCATACCCGGAGCCATAGCAAAAATTGTAGCATCCTTGATATCTCCGGTACGGGCATAAATCTGTCCGATTACTGCCTGCACGTGATCTTCTTCCTCCGGTCGTTCATCCCACGGTGTAAGGCGAACAAAGAAAATACCGGAAGAATTACCCGCACCACCCATTGACCAACCGGTCACTTTAAGTACCTGTTTCACCTGTGGGATTTGCTGAATACGTTCTTCCACACGGTTCATAATGCCATCGGTAGCATAGAGTGAGTTACCCGGTGCAGTGGATACGGCAACAAACACCAGTCCCTGATCTTCATCGGGCACAAGGCCTGTTTTAGTACTGTTCATCAGCAGGACAAGAATTACGACTGTCCCGACAACAAAGGCACCTGTCAGCCATTTGCGACGGATAAAGAAGAGAACTCCTTTTTTATACCGCTCTGACAATGATTCGAACGCAGCGTTGAACGCACGGCGGAAACGGGCTGCGAAGTTTTGCTTCTGTGTGCCGTCCTCATTGGTATAGGGTCGCAAAATCAAGGCGCAGAGGGCAGGACTTAATGTCAATGCATTGATGGTAGAGATACCTACCGCCACAGCCATTGTCAGCCCGAACTGCGTATAGAATGTACCCGAAGTCCCACTCATGAAAGACACCGGAATAAATACCGCCATAAACACCAGTGAAGTGGTAACGATAGCACCCGACAGTCCTTTCATTGCATCCACACTGGCCATATAGGGCGAACGGTAGCCGGAATCAAACTTGGATTGCACTGCCTCGACCACAATAATTGCATCATCCACCACTGTACCGATGACCAGCACTAATGCGAAAAGTGTAATCAAATTGATACTGAATCCTACCAACGCCATGAAAGCGAAAGTTCCGATAAGAGAAACAAAAATACCCACCAGCGGAATAAGTGTAGAACGAATGTCCTGCAAGAAAACATATACCACAAGAATTACCAGCAGAATCGCTTCAATCAGCGTCTTTAATACCTCATGGATAGAGGCGAAGAGAAATTCGTTGGTACTCATCAGCTGGGTTATTTCCGCCCCTTTGGGAAGACGTTTGGAAGCGTCTGCCAGAAAAGCGTCAATCTCACGATTAATCTCTGTGGCATTAGAACCGGCAGTCTGATAAACCATACATGACACACCGGGTTTACCATTGAAACTACCTTGATAAGAATACGATTCTTGTCCGAGACTGATGTTAGCAATCTCTTTCAAACGAAGTACCTCACCATTCTTAGTACTGCGAATCACGATCTCTCCAAATTCCTCGGGAGTCATCAATCGACCGCGGTATTTCATGGTATACGCTTTAGCTTCCTTGGAATTCTCACCAATGGAGCCTGTTGCAGCTTCAATGTTTTGTGAGGCCAGTGCGGCAGTCACATCGGAAGGAATCAGTTTGTACTGCGCCATGACGTCAGGTTTAAGCCATACACGCATGGAATAGACACCACCCATCACCTGCACATCTCCCACTCCGGAAATACGCAAGATAGCAGGTTTCAAATTAATATTGATATAGTTCGAGAGAAAGTTCTCGTCTAATGAGCTATCAGGACTATGCAAGGTAAATATCTGGAGCATACCGTTCTGTCGCTTGTTGACACTGACACCCACACGGGTCACTTCCGCAGGAAGTTGTCCGGCAGCTTTCGACACACGGTTCTGTACATTGACAGCGGCCATGTCCGGATTGGTACCTTGTTTAAAGTAAATGGTTATTTCGGCTGAACCGGCATTGGAAGCACTGGAAGTCATATAAGTCATATCTTCCACACCATTGATGGCTTCCTCCAACGGAGCGATGACACTCTTCTGCACCGTTTCAGCACTGGCACCGTCGTATGCAGTGTACACCTGAACGGTAGGAGGGGCAATATCGGGATATTGCTCCACGGGTAGGGTGAATAACCCGATAATCCCCACCACTACAATCACAATGGAAAGGACGGCGGAGAGCACGGGACGTTCTATAAATATTCGTAAGTTCATTGTTTCTTCAATTTTGAGTTAGTTGCTTCTTCTTTGTTATCGGCATTCCATCCTGTAGCAATCCGACACCTTCTGTCACGATTTCATCCCCTATGGCAAGTCCGGTCGTCACGATGTAATCCTGTCCACCGTCCACACGTTCCACACTTACTTGGGTAGAATGCGTTTTACCATCCACTACCTTATAGACAAAGACCTTGTCCTGCACTTCGTAAGTTGCCGCACGAGGAATGATGATACCGTCTTTGTAGACCGATGGAACCACCACATTTCCCGAACTTCCACTATGTAGCAGTCCGTTCTTGTTGGGAAATGCAGCCCGTACACTGACGGTTCCTGTCGAAGCATCCACTACTCCGCTAATAGTTGCTATGGTACCTTTTTCTTCGTAAGTAGTCCGGTCATTCAGCACTAGCTCGATGGCAGGCATCGACTGCAAAGCCTTGTCTTTAGAACCATATTGGCGAATAAGCCCTAAGAGTTGGTTTTCCGTCATTGAGAAGTAAACATACATATCCGAGTTGTCTGATACGGTAGTCAGTGGTTGTGCCATTCCGGCACTGACAAGCGTACCAACGCGATAGGGCAATGTGCCGATCACTCCATCCGAGGGACTTTTCACTTCGGTGTAGGAAAGATCATTGGCAGCACTCAACTCCTGCGCCTTGGCTTGTGCGCGTCCGGCTTTTGCCATCAACAGATTATTCTCGGCCGTTTTCAATTCATAAGCCGAAATGACGTTTTGAGCGAAGAGTTCTTTCTTGCTATCGTAGGTTAGTTGTGCCGTAGCCAATGTAGCATCGGCCGCTTCCATATTCGCCCGGGCTGTGGCCAAAGCTGCCTGATAAGGAACCTGGTCGATGATGAAAAGCACTTGTCCACGCTTTACCGCCTGTCCCTCGTTTACACACAATCGGGTGATGGTTCCCGTCACCTGCGGGAAGATAGCAATATCCTGCTTACCCTGGATAGCTGCCGGGTATTGGGTAGAAAGAGTTTTATTGACTGGTGCTACCTGCATCGTCGCATATTCCGGTACAGACTGCGAATATTCTCCTCCGTTCTTGCATCCGGCAAGAGTAAGGAGTATTGTCAGCATGAAGATTTGCCACATTTTGTTTGTTTCCATTTTCATAAAATTCAATGTATTATAGTGATTGATTAGTTTTCACAAGAGCGGTGCAAAAGTAGGTGTCAGCACCCTCTCCCGCAATGCAATTCTGATCAAAGCCGGATTTTTGGGGGACGAAACCGCAGAGATAAGTGGTGAAACGGAATGAACGGAGCCCAATATCTATTCTCCCAATATAAAGTTGTGATGAAGATGTAATGCTATTTGGTATTATTTACTACTTTTGCCCAAACAAAGAAAAGAGTCCATCCTAATAGATAGACTTGATTACGCCGTTATGATAAGAAAACGTATTTATCTCACAGCCGCAATATTCCTGCTTGTGGTAAGCTTTTCCGCTTACTACCTCTATCGTGTGAACCGCTCTGCACGCAGCCGCCTGGAGTATGCCAACGGTCTCATTGAAGTGAATCCGCGAAAAGCACTGGCAGATGTGGAACAGATAAACCGTACTTTCTTGAGCGAAAGGAATTACATGATGTGCGATTTAGTAAAAGCCGGTGCTCTCATCGGCATGCAGGAATATCTTGTGCCGGATTCGCTACTTAACATCGTCAGCCCTTACTTCAAATATAAAGCGGACTCACTACACCTGACTGAAATATATTACTACCGGGGCGAGATAGCCCGTCACTCTAATTTCCTGCTTGAAGCCGTAGAATATTTCACCCTCTGTACACAATACAACAATGATGTGTACGATCTTCGCGAACTGAACTTCTACCTCAACAACTTCAAAGGGCAGGTTTACCACACTAAACACATGATGAAAGAAGAGAAAGAGGCCAAACTCGCCGCCCTCTCTCTGGGCAAGGAGCTAAACAACCCCTCTCTCATTGCCGAAGCCTACTCTGAACTCACCCACTATTACGCCCGGACAAATGATGGTGATGAGAGTATCCCTCTGTTCAAAACTGCCTCTATGAAAGGTTACTCTGGCTCCTTGCAAGCCCGGTTGCTATTCCTCCTCAGTGAAAAATATGCCGACAAGCACATGCCTGACTCCGCTCGTATCTATGCGCTGCAAATCCCGCATTTATATCAGGACTCAGTCGACTATCTGCTCGGCAAGATACATTCCGATCTTCAACAAATCGATTCCGCTCGTTTTTACCTAAACCGAAGCAGTCAGAGCAACAACCCCTTCATCTGTCTGAAAGCCTATCGCCAGTTGACTGATCTGAATATACGTACCGGTTCTCTCAATGGTGTATCAGACTGCTTGGAAAGGCTGACGCACTATCAAGCACAGATAGACAGCATCGCTTATAACGAGGACCTCGCTCAAATTGAGAATGTGGACAAACTTCGAAAAACGATCCGTGACTCCGAAGTCACAGAGGCAGAATACTACCGGTACTGGGTCTTCTATTGCTGGATTATTGTCATTGCTTTTACCGTCATCCTCATTCTAATGTCTATCTCCATTGTTCTGCAAAAGAAGAAAAAAAATCTGCAACTGAAACGTCAGCAATCACGTCTTGATGCACTGAAGATGCAGATAGACCCGCATTTTATATTCAATAATCTTAGCATCCTGCTCGACCTGGTAGAGACGGGAGATGCCACAGCTCCCATCTACATCAAATGTCTCTCCAAAGTTTACCGGCATATCGTAGCTAATGTCGATAAAAACCTTTCATCCGTTGCTGATGAATTATCCAGTTTGGAGGCTTATATCTTCCTACTCAAAATACGTTTTGAGGATGCCATACAGGTAGAAGTACAAGTACAGGACGCTATCCGCGAGAGACAGATCCCTCCCATTGTATTGCAGATGTTACTGGAAAATGCCATCAAGCACAATCAAGTGTCGGAAGAAGCACCGCTATTCATCCGTGTATATTCCGACGGGGATAAATTGGTAGTGGAAAACAACTGTAAACCTCTTACTCCGAACTCTTCCACCCACCACATCGGGCTGCGAAATATCAAAGAGCGGTATCAGCTCACTGGTGCTCCCGCCCCTGAAATCTATCAGGATGAACACATCTATCGTGTCACCCTTTCAACGCTTTAAACGAAATGATAAATTCCATGAAAGTTCTAATAATAGAAGACGAAAACCACAGTGCCGAACGCCTGCAACGCTACATCCGCACACTGCACCCTGATTACGAAATTTCCGGCATCACCAAGAGTATTGTCCAAAGTATAGATTTCCTCCAACGGGAGCAGCCGGATCTGATATTCTCCGACATCCGCCTACAGGATGGATTAAGTTTCGACATTTTCCGCCAAATAAAGATAGTCTCGCCCATCATTTTCACCACTGCCTATGACCAGTATGCTATACAGGCATTTAAATTCAATAGTATCGACTATTTGCTGAAACCCATCGACTCGGATGAATTGGAAGCGGCTATACAAAAAGCGACAGAAAGAATATCCCGCTCATCTCCTGTGACCACTGCTCCAAAGCTGGAACAGCTATTGGAATACCTGGGTGGGGCTGTCCCCACCCCTCATTATCGGGAAAGATTTTTGGTGTCTCGCAAAGATGAATATATCACTATCGAAGTCCAGAACGTCTGTTTCATCCACTCTCAACAGAACATAACCCGCCTTTATCTGACGGATGGCACTTCTGCTACCATTCCTTACACATTGGACCAACTGGAAAAGGAAATGAACCCTGCTTCTTTCTTCCGTGCAAACCGTCAGCATATGATACAAGTGAGACATATTAAGAAAGTCAGCAACTGGTTCAACTATAAATTAAAGGTAGAAATGAATGGGTATCCGCAGGAGGAAATTTTGATAAGTCGGGAGAAAGCTGCTACATTCAAGAAATGGCTGGACAAATAGCGACTGGCTTGCTCTAAATTTATTGATGACATCAATGATTTGCTGCAGTGTCCTACCCAAGATTTCATTCGCCTGAATTGGCTTCCGCTTGAGATTTTTTTGGGGGGCTACCCATAAAAAACAGCTGAAAATCACATAATTAACAGCTATTTTAAGTACCCTTGACCGTTCTGTTCTCGAACCAATTCCTACATGATTTGGACCTAATTTATGAATTAAAATCTTGGATACCAAATCCATAATCACCAATCTTATCTTACAACAATATAATCTGATTATTTTTTCATTTTCGAAATATACAATAGCTCTTCCATTGTCAAACGATATACCACCTTAACATCGTCAATATATTTTCTTTTAGCATTATATTGAATTTTATGTGCAGAGAAATTTCCAAGCTGCCTAAAAGTGTCCAATAATTCTTGACTCTCTTTTGCTAAAGAAAAAGGTTTATTGCTTAAGGTATAGTTAATTATATAACTCAACCCTTTATACTCTCCGCTGGCTTCTTGTATTAATCCTATTTTACCAATAGCTTCGTAAGAATGAATGAGTAATATTTCTAATAATCTTCGCATAAGAATAGCACACCCGTCATAGATATTATATTCATAACTCGCATTTATTTGTTTACAAAGACATTCAATATACCCCCTTGTTTCTTCATATAATATTTTAGGAATAATTCTATCATCAGAAATAATTGTTTCATCTTTTAATATCAAATCACAGAATTGAGCATCCAATTTTTCAATTAGCTCACGATTTGGTTTATATGTCCCAATAGTTTTACCTGCAATAATACCCTTTGATTTTCTCAAATCATTTTTTAGGTATGTTGGATTGTATTTAGGCAAATCACAAGCCTCAAAATATTTATTTATCATTTTTATATCACAGCCATCTGGAAACATTTTATAGTGCAACCATATAAAGGCCGATGCTTTATCTATTTTTTTAGCATATTCACGACAAATTGCATACAACAATGACTGTGTATTCAAATCCATAAGATTATTTTTTCTTAGAAAGAGACTTCTTCTTAGTTCTTGTCACAGACTTTCCTAAAGCAATTAATGAAATTTGTTCTTTTCCCTTGGAGGTAATGGAAAATTTAGTTTTATTTAGTGCTGTAATATATTCTGCTTTAAGCAAATTATTAAGTGCTGAAGATAAATTTTTAGTTCGTGTAGGCGTATGAATATCATATTCTTTATAACCATCTATCAAAGCTAATCTCTCAACTGGTTGAGTACCTTTATTAGATTTAAAATAAAAAACTAATAATAAAATATCCATTTCACTTTTCGCAAATCCTTTAGTCATTAGCTCATATATTGAAGGAACATCTGGCTCACAGTTATCGACTTCCACCACTTCTTGAGAGTGTGGTATGTGTGATTCAATTTGGGCAAAAGTGGTAGGTGTCAAATTGGAGACATTAGCTTGATTAGAAATAGAACTTATAGCATTATTTGTCTCTATTAGTTCAAATCTATCCAGCAAGTGTTTAATTACTCTTACCTTTGCATTATTCTCAATCAAAGAAAGTGCTTTTGCACATTTAGCAATAGCTTCTGATTCTAAATCGTCATCGTAAACTCCCATAATTAGATTTATTTTGTGCAAAAATAATTAGTTTTTTTTCATTACGAAATATTAATAAAGATAATTGCGAATTTCAGTTAAGCATAAAATACATCCATACCCCTACCTTTCATTTTTCTTCTTTAGAAGAAGAGTTCTATAGTATATACCGAACCAATTCTTATAACAAAGTACTTGACTTAATATATCAGCAAACCAACGAGTTACGAGAGACAGAAAAGAAAAGCGGAGAGAGTTTTTCAACTTTCTCCGCTTCAGTACCCAGACCCGGTACAAACCATAGAAATCATAGGAAAACAAAAGAAACTATCTACCTTATTATCAACAACTTGCATATTTCCTATTTTCTCCATTTTTGCCATATTTTGCCCATTTTCTGTTATTCAGTACACTTTTAGTACACTTTGAAATATCATTTTCTTTTGTACCTTTGCAATATCAGAAAACAAAAGAAAATCAACTATTTAGCGTAATCACCCGGTTATGGTACCTAAATCGGGATAAAACCTCTAAACAATGGCAAAGTTAGAAAATAAAACGAAAGAAAACCCCAAGTTAGAGCAAAATAAGCTCTCGGATGGTAGAATTAGCCTTTACTTAGAGTATTATTTAGGTAGAGAGGAAAAGCCCGTATTAGATGAAAACGGCAATCAAGTGTACTATGATAGTGGAAAGATGCAAGGCAAGCCCAAGTTTGCAGTAAAGCACAACAGGCGAAAAGAGAACCTTAGTCTGTATCTGATAGATAAGCCCCGTACTCCTGCGGAACGCCAGCAGAACAAAGAAACGTTGGAGCTTGCCACAAAGATACGTGCAGAGCGTGAACAGGAATTTAAGGAAAGTATGTTGGGGTATCGGTTGAAAAAAGATAGAACGGTCAATTTCTTAGACTATTTCCAAGCTTATATCAACAATTATACCAAGAAAGATATTCGCATGGTACAAATTGCGCTTAGCCGTTTTAAGGACTTCTTAAAAGAGCAGTACCCCATGAATGAGTTTAGTATCAAACCGGAACTTATCACTAAAGAAATGATGGAGCAGTTTGTAGCCTACCTGCAATCCCGAAGTGTGGGTGAGGGTGCTAAAAGCATTTACCAGCGTTTCAAGAAAGTTATTCGATATGCGATTGAACACGATGTAATGTTGAAAGACCCGTGCAAAAGTGTTACCTGCAAAGTAGATAGTCAAATGCTTCGGAAAGATGTGCTTTCTCCCGAAGAAATACAAAAATTGGTAGCTTGCCATTACGATAATGAAAATCCGAATGTCAGACGGGCTTTTGTCTTCTGTCTGTATTGTGGGCTGCGTTTCTGCGATGTAAAAGACCTTACTTATAAAAATGTGGACTATGCTAACCGATTATTGAAGTTCGAGCAAAGCAAGACCAAGGGGCATTCTGCCAGTAGCGGTGTAGTTATTCCCTTGAATGATGGTCTATTATCCATTATTGGCGAAGCTCCGGCAGACAAGAACTGTTTGATATTCGATTTACCTACATACGAAAGCTGCTGCAAATCGGTTAAGCGTTGGGTAAAAAGAGCCGGAATAGACAAGCATATAAGCTGGCATTGCGCCCGACATTCATTTGCCGTGAATATTCTGAACAATGGGGCAAATATCAAGACCGTAGCCAGTCTTTTAGGACACAGCGGATTGAAGCATACAGAGAAATACACCCGTGCAGTGGATAAATTGAAAGAGGAAGCAATAAACAGCTTGCCCGAACTAAAGTTTTAACTATAAAAGACTTATATTTGTAACTATGGACTTTGAATCATTAGTAAAACATATCAGCACGATACAGAACACGTTGCAGGCACAAGCCGCACACGCTGTAAACCTTGCCCTTACTTCCCGTAACTGGCTTATGGGTTGCTATATTGTGGAATTTGAACAACACGGAGAAGACCGTGCCGCCTACGGTGAACAATTGTTGAAGAAGCTGGAACAACGGTTGAAAACAAAAGGGTTAAATGAACGTAGATTTCGTGAATTTAGGCGATTATACCTTGTTTATCCACAATTGAAAGAGCCTATCTCACAATACATTGCATCACAAATTCAAATTCGGCAGTCGTTGACCGCCGAATTCACCGAACCAATTCGGCGGTTGGTGACCGCCGAATCTGAAAATGGCGTTTGGAAACTATCAACAGAACACCCACAAACCGAAACATGGATGATTCCGGCTGATAGATTATTCAACAGATTATCTTCCACCCATTTAAATACCATATCGGGAATTGAAAACCCGGTAAAACGTGCTTTCTATGAAATGGAAACTATGCGTGGTTGCTGGTCTGTAAAGGAGTTGGAGCGACAAATAGCGTCTTTATATTACGAACGTAGCGGATTATCCAAAAACAAAGAAGCACTCTCCGCTTTAGTCCAACAACAAGCAACCTTATTACAGCCCAAAGATGTAATCAATACCCCTGTTACTTTGGAATTCTTAGGCTTGAATGAACGTGCATTAGTGACAGAAAACGATTTGGAGCAATCCATTCTTGACAATCTGCAACGCTTCCTATTAGAAATGGGACATGGCTTCTGCTTTGAAGCCCGGCAAAAACGTATCTTGATTGATGAAGATTATTTCTTTACTGACCTTGTGTTCTATCACCGTATTTTGAAATGCCATGTTATTGTGGAATTAAAGATAGACAAGTTCCGCCATGAATATGCTTCACAGTTAAATATGTACCTCAACTACTTTAAAGCAGAAGTGATGCAGTCGGATGATAATCCGCCTATCGGCATTTTGCTCTGCACCGAAAAGGGAGATACATTAGTTAAATATGCCACTGCCGGATTAGACCCGAATATCTTTGTACAGAAGTACATGATAGAACTTCCAACCGAGGAAGAAATAAAAGAGTTCATTTCTTCCTCAAACTATTAAGGATAAATCAAGACTGAAAAAGATTGCTAAAAACGATACTGGCGAAAAAGGTAATACTATTTCTTTTTTCGCCAGCACACGTATTTTGCTGTCAATAGAAATAGGTTTAGTTCGTTTTGGCTATATAGACAAAGGGATAAACTAAACGTAGTTTAGCACCACCTATTTCTTTTGCCTATATCACATATCCACATCGTGGTTCTCTTTTCATCCCACCTTGCTAAAAATAGTCAAATTCCTTTTTAAACTATGAATGCAACAATATTATCCCTTTCTGTTTTCGTATTTTTGTAGAAAGAGCAAAAACATTGATAATGGATAATATAATAAGAAAGATACAAGAACTCTATCCTGTTTCGCATGATTCATTGCACCTGCTAAAGTACTGTTTCAAACAACAGACTTTTCCGGCTAAAACTATCATCATACAAGCTGGTCGTTTTGACAATCAGGTTTATTTTATAGAAAAAGGTATAACACGTTCATATATCCTGCATAATGGAAAAGAAATAACAACATGGTTTTCTATGGAAGGCGATGCGACTTGTGGTTCATGGGATTTATATCGGCACAAAGCAGGATTTGAATATGTAGAAACCTTAGAAGAAACCTTAACCTACTCCATTTCTATAGACAAGTTGAATGATTTATATAAATCCCGTATTGACATTGCCAATTGGATGAGAGTGTTACAGCAAGAAAATTTTCTACTTTTACAGGACATTCATATTTCCCGGCTGAACTTGTCTGCCCAAGAACGTTATGAAAAGTTGATAAAAGAATATCCCAGCATTTTCCACCGAGTGACTTTAGGACATATTGCCTCTTTTTTAGGAATAACACAACCTTCTCTTAGCAGAATCCGGTCAAGCCGATGATTTTTTAACATAGGACAAAAATAAAGAATTTCATTTTCCATACCTTTGTAAATCAATATAACGATACTAACATTCACTATATGAATAAAATAGTACAACCACAATGGCTTGAATGGGCAAAAGAACTACAATTCATTGCCCAAGGGGGATTGACATACTCCAAAGATGTATTTGATATAGAACGCTTTGAACGCATTAGAGAAATTGCAGCAGAAATGCTTAGTCTGCAAAGTGAAATACCCATAGAAAAAGTAAAGAATCTGTTTTGCAATGAAACAGGATTTCAAACTCCTAAATTAGATACACGAGCTGCTATATTCAAAGATGATAAAATACTGCTTGTGAAAGAGAAAAATGGAACTTGGTCTTTGCCCGGTGGTTGGGTCGATATAAATCAGAGTATCAAGACTAATACAGAAAAAGAAGTAAAAGAAGAAGCAGGATTAAATGTAAAAGCTATCCGGATAATAGCTATACAAGATAGAAATTTGCATAATATTCCCCCCTATGCCTACAATGTTTGTAAAGTTTTTGTTCTTTGTGAGATTGAAAGCGGATATTTCCGACCCAATATTGAAACGGATGAGAGTGCCTATTTCGGATTGGAAGAATTACCTATTCTTGCAAAAGAGAAAAATAACGAAGAACAAATTAAAATGTGCTTTTCAGCTTACTACGATAGAAACTGGCAAGTATTATTTGACTAATAAATCAAACACATGAAATATAAACATATCGTATTCGACATAGACGGTACATTGATAGATACGGAATATGCAGTCATCAACTCTTTAATAAAAACAATTACAGAAATAACAGGACGCGCACCTCAATATGAAAGTCTGAAATTTGCTTTAGGCATTACCGGAAAAAATGCGTTGGAATTACTCAAAATACCCGACATAGAAGATGCATTGAAACGATGGGATAGGAATATGAAATTGCTCCAGCACACTATTCAACCTTTTCAAGGTATCAAAGAATGCTTGCAATCCCTTTTATCAAGAGGCTATATTTTAGGCATTGTAACCTCCAAAACATATCAAGAATATTATTCTGATTTTGAGCCATTAGGGTTAGCGGACTATTTTTCCACAATTGTATGTGCCGATGATACTGATGAACATAAGCCCCAAGCAGCACCCTTAGTAGCATATTTGGCTAAAGCCCATGTAAGCCCCGAAAACGCTCTCTATATTGGTGATAGTATTTATGATATTCAATGTGCTAACAATGCCGGTGTTGATTCCGGATTGGTTTTATGGAGCAATAATGTATCTAATCCTATACGTGCAGACTATTATTTTAAGACACCCAATGATATAAGTAAAATTCTATAAAAGACGAACTAACTAATTATGAAATTAAAAATATTAATAGATGAAAGCATTATTACAACAGAGTTTTTTTCGATTACTATCGGAATACTCACAGCGCAAAGTTTCTGCATCTGAACTAACAAAAGCTGTTGAAGAATTAGCTATCCATGTAGCCAATTTCAGTATTAACGAGCAAGATTATAGTGTATTACTCCGCTATTTTTCTTTTGGTTTATATCGTCTTAAGTCATACCGTGTACGGTTTGAGCAAGAAAAAAATGCCCTATTTGCATCTAATTGATGAAGCGATAGGACTTTTAAACACAGAAATACGCCTTATTGAATGGCGCATCAAATACCCGGAACAACTCAAACAGCGGATTGAAAAACAAAGCCTTTCCCCTCTCTATCTCGCTGACAAAACAGCCCTTATCAACATCATGGAAATGGTAAGCGGTCTGTTCCTCTCCAAAGACATTGTTTATCAGAACGGCAAACCTGCCTATTTGGTAGATTTATCCAAAGGTTTTGAATGGTTGTTTAACATCAAGATAAGCGACTGTCACCAAAAGCATGAGGACGTGATAAAACGAAAGCCGGGCAAACTCACAGAATTTCTTAATGGACTGGCAGACCTTATCCGAAAGGAACATGACAAAAAAGGATATAGATAATCAGTGCTTTATGATTTATTTATAATGGATTCCATGTGCGCCCCCGTAATTTTCTTGCATTCTTTTTCTGAATTTTGCTTCATCAATTCACAAAAGGTATAATCTGAAATATGAAGCAATTATGTATATAGAAAATGATGAATTTGGCAAATGGATGCAGAAGTTGTATGCCAAACTGGAAGAACTCTGCAAAGATGTACGGGTGTTGCGTAACGCCGATAAGGTGCTGCCCGAAGATGATAACCTGTTGGATAATCAAGACTTGTGTCTGTTGTTCAAAGTAAGTATCAAAACCCTTCAACGTTACCGGGCTATCGGTGTGCTGCCGTACTTCACAATCAGCGGAAAAGTGTATTACAAGGCTTCCGATGTCCGAGAGTTTATTAAAGAAAGGTTCAGCATTACCACGCTACGCCAGTTCGAGAAAGAACACTGCACGAAGAAAAAGAAGTGAATTAAAACAGCCGAAACGGTGAATGTACTTCATCCGTTCCGGCTTTCTCTGTTTATGGCTTACCCAACTTATCGGCTTCTTTCTTTAGTTGCTCGGCTTGTTCGTTCAACAGCCTTGCACGTTCCAGTGCTTCCGCCTGCTTTTGGATGCGGTATTCAAAATCTATAACTGAATCGGTCAGACTTCGGATAAAACCGTTATCCCGTTGCCACTTGAACTTGTTTTCCAGCATATCAAAAGTTTCCCCGTCTGCCTGTCCTTGCATCAGTAAATAGCGGTATTTCATATCGTTGTCCTGCAACTGCTGCATACGTTCAGCCAAACAAACATTCAAGAATATGGAAGCGAAACAGATAACCAGCACTGCCGAAAAAAGAAACAATCCCGGACAAATCCAAGAAGCTACCTTGTTGTAAATCCGTTGATAGAGCGGTAAGGGCGTAGCTTCCTCTTTATCCGTCTTGCAAGAACCCAAAGCATCAATCATTACCTTGAAACAACGGTAGGTTTCCAATACTATTTTCTTGGTGTCCTCGATATGTTTCTGCTGACCTTGCATCCTGTTCCTTATCTCGTCAAGCTGGCTTTGGATAGCCTGCAAATCCTTTTCGGGAACAGCCGGGTTACTATGCAGTTCCGACAATGCCTGTTCGATTGCGTTCAGTCTTTCGAGAGTTTCCTCCCGACTGGCTGGCGTCACCTGTACTTCCTGCTTCTCTTTCAGTTCAGTAACCATTGAGAGAAGCCCCTCTAAAATCAAATTTTCCTCCATGCTTTTACAGTTTAAGTTGTTTTTTCTTTTTCTTCTTCTTTCTCAAAAAGGAATCATCGGGCATTTCATCAGCCGGGGCTGACAAACCGGAAAACAGACTGCTTAAACCTGCAATAAAAGAATTATTCGCTTTGTCGGGTGCTGATACTGATTTCTGAATAGGTGCAGTAACCGTCTGCTTATTGCTTCCGACTATCGCCTGCCCTACATCCCCAAAACATTTATCCAGTTTGGAGAAACTGAAATTACGGTCTATTTCCGAACCCTTGAACGTGTATTCGCCTTTGGAAAAGGAAACGCCCTGTATCTCGCCCGTCTGCCCCTTATACTTGAACAGGATAGTAATACCCTTTTCCGCTAACCGTTCCTGTAACTGCTGCCAGTTCTTGGACTTTCCGATTTCATTCTTTACAGCGTTGTAAATCTCGTATTTCGATTTGTCCGGCTCTTTCAAGCGGTGCTGCTTTACTTGTTCTTTTCCACCAGCGAAATAAAGCCCGTGTTTGGCTTTCAGCTTCTTGCATACTTGTTCGTTACGGTACATATCGTTCCTGTCCGAAATAGTCTTGCCGCTGTTGTCTATACGGTTGAACACGATATGCACGTGCGGATGCTCCCGGTCTTGATGGCGCACGATGATATACTGCGTATCGGTAATTTTCATTTCACGCATATATTCCTGCGCAAGCTGTATCATCTTCTCGTCTGTCAATTTGGGTGCATCCACTGCCGAATAGCTTAACGCAATATGTCCGACTGGCTTTTTCAAGTCGGGATTCATCCCGGTCTGCATACAGAAGCTGCGGATTATATCTCCCTGACTTTCTGTCAGTACCCCGTCCGCATGGAGCAAAGCCGCCTGTTCCTTGCCCAACACATAGTTTACGCAGCCCTTAAACCCGCTTCCCTTTTTTATTTTTCCAATCATCCGACAACTGGTTTATAATTTCGACAATCCTGTTTTTCAGTTTCACCAGTTCCACCGCCACCAGTGCGAAACCTCCGGCATTTGCCCGGTGTGCCAGTTGGTTGATGTTGTTGGCTTCCCCTGCCAGCTTGCGGATGGTGTCCGCATCCTGCCTATTCAGCCGGGGTATGACCTCTGCCGAAACAACTGCCTGCCGGACATACTCACTGACACGCAACCCGGCTTCTCCGGCTCTCTTTCTGATGGCGTAATACTGCAACTCGGTCAGTTTCGTACTGACAACCCGTTGCTGCTTCTCTATCCGTTTCTTTGCCGGACGTCCCCCCGGCTTATCCTTTATATTCGTCATAGGTTTTTACGTTTAAATGGTGTCTTAAAAATTGCGACCAACGAGAGAAATTTTCTTTGCGATGAGCAAAGCAAGGTAGTTTCGGTTTACCGAAACATAACCTTGCTCTCCAAATTAAACCGCCTGCCGTTGGTAATCCTGCCGGACTAAATCCCCCTGCCCCTTTTCTGTCTTGGGGCGGCACGTTGTCCGGTTTCCTGCTTTATCTCCTGTACTTGGCTGGTGCTGTTCTTCTGTTCCTGCTTCTTGCCGCACAGGTAATCGTTCAAGTCTGAATAGCCCCTATAATTGTCCGAGAAGTCACGCACATGGTAGGAGTATTCCAATGCAATAGCCTGTGTCGCCTTATACCCCGTCTCGTCATTGTCAAGCATACAGTGGATGCGTTCATATGGGTACAGCACGTCAATGGCTTTCGGCACGTTGACAGTAGAGTTGAGTATGACATAATCCTGTCTGTCAAGGTCGGGCATGGTCGGACAGTTCTTCATCCGGAGCGTGAGGAAAGAAAGATAATCCATAAAACCCTCGAATACCAAACATTTCTCTCTCGGCTCTCCCTGCTGCCGTATATGGGTGATGTCTTTCGGGGCGATGCAGCCTTTGAAAAAGGAATTGCGAACCTCGTAACCTCCTGCCATATTCGGGAAACCGATAGCAAAGAACGGTCTGCCGTTATTGGTAAAATGGAGTTCCTTACATTCTCTTTTTGCCAGTTCGATATTGATACCCCGCCCCTGCAAGTAACGGAGCAATGCCGGATGGGTCAAGTCACGGACTTCCAAATGTTGGAAACTCGGTTCTGTCCTACGCTGGGGAAAAGAAAAACTGACCGGGCGGACGTGCGGTGTCTGTTCCGCTATCCGGTTTAAAAGGTATGGCAGGCTGCCGGAGCAATAGAGTTCCTTTGCCAGTGCAATAATGTTGCCGCCCTTGCCTGCTCCAAAGTCATACCAAAGATTGCGGTCAGTGTTCACCTTGAAAGACGGTTCGTGTTCCTCCCTTAACGGTGATTTGTACCATAAGCCGTTGCCCTGCTGCTTGACAGGAGAGTAACCTAAACTGTGCAGATAGTCTGCGATGGGTATTTGTTTCACATCTTCGATGTTCATAACATTTTCTTTTTTGGGGATTAAAAAATAGTTGAAAAGTGCGCCAGTCCTGTTTAGTCCGTTATATATATACCCGTACCATACTAAACCTGCTTGTTCCGAAACAGGGAAATAGTAAGTCCGTTCCTCTTATATATACACCCGGACTAAACCAAACTGACTTTTAATAATGGAAATCGGGATTATATCGGTAGCCCTTGCCCTCTTTCACAATCATGCGCTTGTTCACAAGAAACTTGTTAAGTGACACAAGGACATTGCGTCCACGCTCGTAGCCGATACTCGCATAACCCTGCTTCAATGCCGCTATGACATTGGAATAGCCTTGTACCACCTGCTTGCCGAAACCGTTCTCCAACGCTTCCCGGTGTTGCTGTTCAGTCAGTTCCGTAAGCGGAAAATTCCTGTCTTGCTTAGGTTGTTGGAATACATAATCATCCACGATTTCGGGCAAAGCGTTGTCATTGATACGAAATGCGAACGGGTCAAATTCCCGGTCACGTATGTGCATCGCCTTTACCTCGCTTATGTTGCCGTCCTGCTGGCTTTTCGTGATTTGCAGGACGGTTTCAGCCTTGTTGTTCAGCTCCGTACCAATATGTCCCCTTGTGTTGTCATCCCCCTTGTTCAAATGCAGTACAGTATGGATATGCAGGTTATATCCGCTTGACCAGCGCATCAAGAGGTTGATTAGGTCAGTCGATTCACTGGGGCTGTTGATGTCATACATCAAGTCACGGATTCCGTCAATAATGAGTAACCCCACATCGGGCATATTTTCAAGCATATAGCCGATAATCTGTTTCCGCTTGTCGGGTGTCTGCTCCCTTAGCACGATGAAAACAAAATCGTCTCTGTCCTTGTCGGTAGGCAGTCCGGCAAGTCGTAAAATACGCTCCATGACCTTGTGGCAATGGTATTTACTCTGCTCTGTATCGACATAGAGGATTTTCCGTTTGTTCGGTGGCAGGTATGCCGAATACTTCAGTACTTCGTCATTCTTCAACGCTGCCGCAACGATAGCGGAAATGTTGAATGTCTTTTTGCTCTTGGCTTTACCCGTGGATGCACTGAAATTACCCAGCGTGCCAATGGTAGAGCCGTTCACCCAGAGTATTTCGGGCGGTACTTCGTAAGTGTCCGTCACCTTTAGATGAATGGTTTTCCAAAGAACTGCGAAATCCTCTTTCTGCATAGTGACGTCCTGCCCAGCTTCTGTCGCTTTTCTATTTTCCATAACCGTTATTTCTTTAGAGGACGGTTAAGGATATATTTCTGCGCTTCCTGCTCTATCTGTGCCTGCGTCTTGACCGGGTTCTGACGCAACCATGCTTCCAACTCCGCTTTCTCAAAATAAAGCATTTTGCCCTGCGGCTTGTAATGGGGTATCAAGTTACCCGAAGTCAACTTGTACAGGTAACTTTTAGAAAGGTTCAAGAACCTGCTCGCTTCATCGAAGCTAAGCACATTCTTTGAAAGGAACACTAATTTTTCGAGTTCTGAAACTCTTAACTCTAAATCTCTTTCCATATTGTTTAGGAATTTAGGTGAAACAATATGAAGGTGCGCACCCTCGTTTTTTTTGTTAACGGGGGCAAAGTTAAGAGGTTGAAAATGAAGTCTAATTGACCTTTGTTTGAGCGTTCAATCTATGCTCAACCTTTTTTCAGTTGTTTGATGTACTTGTCTATGATTTCATATCCTTTCGGATAGATGTTTTTTGCTTGGTCTGTTGCACTGGATAAGTCAGTACGTGTAAGTGGTTCTCCTTTTATCTTTCCTAATATCAGCTTGTTATTTGCTATGACAGACTGCCATTCATAAACAATGTAATTATAGCAGCCAAGCTGCATCATAAGATAGGCTAACAGACGGGTATTATTAACTTTCAATACCCCATTCAGTTTGCAGTTGAAAAAATCGGTAAGTATTTTGGCACTGACGGTAGTAGTAAACATATTCGCTTCATTCACACAGTCGGTCAGAAGTTTGATTTCATTGGCTTTCAACGTGGACTTGAAAGGATTGCTTTTGCCCACAATCTTGGTTGGATTAGTATCTGCACTTTCCTCTTTCTCTTTTGGCAAGACTTGCTCTTGGATGGCAACCGCATCTGTATGGTAATTGCTTTCCTGTTCTTGCAGATAGCGCAAATACTTGGAAAGCACGACAAGACTAACGATAATGGACAAATAGGGAAGCCGCCCATCATAACAGGACGGTTCATGCAAATATGCGTCCATATCAAAATCAGAGCAGCGGAAACCGATATACTTTTTTCTTTCATCAGAATTCAAGTCCTCAAAATAACCGCTTTCCCACAAAAAATCGGGAATATCCATATCCAATACAATGTTACGCACGACACGGTATTTTTGTTGGATGGCTACAATATTTTCAGTCACACGGAAAATTTCTTGCCGCAAATAATCCTTTAGCTGAGCTTGCGTCAAATATTCACGTTTTAAAAATAGTGCATCTACTTTAGTTTTATAGTCATGAGCTATACAACTATCTAATATCTTCTGTATTTCTCTGAAATTGTTTTCCATATGATTTTCCATAATCGTGCGCCTTTAAACGTTCTTACTACAAATATAAGGTAAGAATCTCACTTTTCCCGAAAACATCGGCAATAATAAGGTAGATAAAGATAGGATAAGCGTTAAGAAATCATAAAGATATGGGGAAGAAAACTATTAAAGTACACCTTTTCTTTGTATTCGTCATTCAGTACACATTTAGTACGCCCTATAAAAGCAGAAAATCCTGATAATCAGGTGATTATCAGGATTTATTCGTACCCAGACCCGCATTTGAAAATATGAATAAGAATAAACGGGACAAAATCAATTCAATATAAGATTGTGAGTAATATATTCAATATCAAATAGTTATGAAAGATACTAAAGCTGGCTAAATTTAATGGTATTGAAATTATTTCGGGATGATTGGGAACAATTTGGGAACAAATCGCTAACTTTGCAGTGTTCAATCCAGAAATAAAATTGAAGCCTATGAAAGTGACTGCATTCATACGGAAAACTGCAAAGAAGAACGATGTTGACACTAAGGCCACCATCTATTTTCGCCTGCGTGACGGAAAGAAAGACATCAAGGCAGCAAGTGAATTATCCATTTGTCCCAACCACTGGAGTGCGGAACGACAGGGATATAAAGACCGTGTCGCCTTGGTAAGCGAAGAAGAGAAGATGGACTTAAACCATAAAGTGCAAGCGTTGACCCGTATGATTGAAAAAGAATATCGTGAAGACGCAGACAGTGAATGGCTTGGAGAAATAATAGACAAATTCCATCATCCCGAGAAATACAAGACGGAAGAAGAACTTGCAGCAGAGAATCCACCGACATTTGCTGAATTGTTTGATGAATTTCTGGAGAAGCATAGTTTGTCGGAAGTTAGAAAAAAGAATTTTCGTGTGGTAAAAAGGGCACTCATGCGATACGAACTGTTTGTAAGGCAGACAAGACGAGGAATGAAACATTTTACCCTTGACATCGACAGCGTTACAAAAGACACGCTGGCCGACATTTGGGACTTCATGGAGAACGAATACATATACGCGGAAGAATATCCCGAGATTTACGCAACCATTCCGGAAAAGCGAACCCCACAGCCAAGAGGCAAGAACACTCTCATAGACAGTTTCTCGCGCATACGAACCTTTTTTATATGGTGCTATAATCAAGGGAAAACGACAAACCGTCCGTTTGACAAGTTCCCTTTGGAAGAATGTCTTTATGGTACTCCCATTTACATTACGCTTCAAGAGCGCAACCAACTGTTTGAAGCCGACTTGTCAGCCCGTCCGCAACTGGCCATACAACGTGACATATTTGTATTTCAAACGGTTGTAGGCTGTCGTGTAGGCGACCTCTACAAACTCACGAAGAAAAACATCGTAAACGGAGCGTTGGAATACGTACAGGAAAAGACACGCAGCCATAACCCTCGGACAATAAGGGTGCCGCTAAACGGCATAGCCCAAACCATACTTGAACGTTATAAGGATTATAATGGAGAAACATTGCTTCCATTCATATCGGAGCAAAAATACAATCAGGCTATCAAGGAGGCATTTAGGTTGGCTGGGCTTGACAGGATTGTCACGGTGCTAAATCCTCTCACACGTGAGCCGGAACAAAAGTTTCTCTATGAGGTCGCAACCACGCATACAGCCCGAAAGACGTTTATCGGCAATATGTATAAAAAGGTGAAAGACCCCGACCTCGTTTCATCTGTTTCGGGACACAAGGAAGGGAGCAAGGCTTTTCGCAGGTACAGGGAGATAGACGAGGACATGAAGAAAGAACTCGTGCATTTGTTGGACTGAAAAAGGACTGGTTATGGCACAGCAGGATTTTGAACGATTCAAGAAAGAGATAAAGGATTGGCTCGATAGCCATCCAAAAGAATACGACACTTTTGTTGCCGAAGTAAATGATAAATCAGCTTCAGGCTTACACAAGATATACAAATTGGGGTGCAAACTCGCCCCACAGATGATGCGTAAATACAAATCGGAGTGTCATGGCGACCTCGCCAATGAAAATCTCCTGCAAAGCTACTCGGCTGATTCAGATGCGGCAAAGTTATTGGTAGAAGAGTTCCGCAATGTAAAGCGCAATTCGATTGTCCCGGCAATGCTTGCTTGGCTCTATTACGGGAAGTGTTATGAAACAATGGTAACTCAATTGGAAACAGAAGCCAATAACCCTTCAAATAACTTCTTTGAGAAGAAAGTGGCTGCCATTATGGTAAAGTTGGTTATCAAAAGCAGCATTCGGAACAACTTGCGGACAAAAGAAGAATGGCAAAATTTTTATAGAGAGAAGAAATCAATTGAGGAAAACCGTATTTTAGAGGCAAGCATTGAAGAGCTAACATCGGATGAAAACCCCATTAAAGAAGAGGAACAGCAAAAGGAGAAACAGCCGGTGCAAACATTGAAAGACTATCTTCAAGGAAATCAAGAAAGAGTTTTGGAACTGATTAAGCAGAGAGTTGCAACACAGCATACAGGGGCAGATTTAGCACGGCTGTATTTTGCCCTTCAAGAAGAAGAGCTATTGAGCGGATGCGATGTTGCGACATTCCATAGGCTGCTTGCCCAAGAAATGCCCAACTGCGATTTGAAAACCGTGCGCAACCTGCAAGTGTCTGTCAAGAAGCTAAACGACAGCACAAACAAAGGGAAAATAAAAGACTGTGGCATTGAAAGGTCGTTCATCAATGAATGGAGGGCTTATCTCACAGACAACAAATAGTTGAACATATAACTAATTTTGAAATATGGATAAAGACATCATAGCCCAAGAAATAAATGACGAATATCTGAAAGGCCACATATACCATGTCAGAGGAACTCGTGTAATGGTTGATACTGACTTGGCTAAAATCTATGGTTACAGTACCAAAGATTTCAATCGCCAAGTGAAGAACAACATTGAGAAGTTTGAACAGGACTTCATGTTCCAGTTGACCGATGAAGAGTGTGAAATCTTGAGGTGCAAAAATTCCACCTCAAGTTGGGGTGGTCGCCGATACAACCCATACGTTTTCACCGAACAAGGTATCTACATGCTCATGACCGTCTTGAAAGGCGAGCTTGCTACCAAACAAAGTAAGGCACTGATTCGCATCTTCAAGCAAATGAAAGACTACATTGTCGATAACCAGCCGTTGTTGGGGCAAAGAGAATATCTGCAACTGTCCTTACAGACCACAAAGAACACGCAGGATTTGTTGGATTTGCGAAATTCTTTGTCTGCGGTGGATGACAAGGTTGCCAGCATTATAGACACATTGGGCAATGTAGTAACCAAGTCGGAATTGGCGAACGTCATGCTTGATTTCAGCAATCCTTCCGTTAGAAGAGGTTGGCTGATACTCAACGGCCAACCCGTTGAATCGGATTTGGCATATCAACAGATTTATGGCACAGCCAAGAGAACCATATTCGTTGTGGATAACTACATTGGACTGAAGACATTGGTACTATTAAAAGATGTTCCTGCCAATGTGAATGTAACGATATTCTCCGACAACATCGGCAACCGCTTGCATAAAACAGAGTTCGATGATTTCTGCCGTGAATATCCCAATGCTACTATCTCATTGCGAACTTCGGGTGGCATATTCCATGACAGGTATATTGTCATAGATTACCAAACTACGGATGAGCAGATTTACCATTGCGGAGCTTCATCCAAAGATGGAGGAAATAAAGTTACTACCATTACAGCCGTAACTGATGGTGGAATTTATCACCCGGTAATAGACCGACTTATTCAAAACCCTGCATTGACGTTGAAGTAAATCCAAGTCAAGATAGACGAATTTGGCTTGTTTCATATTTCGTTTCTTTCGTTCACGATTTCGGCGAAAACAACGAAATGTAAATTATTGAATTACAGAAAATTCCATTTATATTTTTGCGCCATCGTTCCAATATCGGAGCGGTGGCGCAATCATTTGTAATGCTGTCGGAATGGTTGTGCCGGGCTAATGGCAGCACTTATAGATTATGACAGATTTAATGCAAATTATCTCCAACGGAGCAGCCAACATTAAGTTGGAGATTACAGGTGAGGACTTGCGCAATTTCTCAAACGAGCTTATCAACCGTGCAGTGAACGAGGTAGCGGTGGCTCTTAAAGCAACCAGTGATGACAGACTGTTGACACGTGAGGAAGTAAAAGAAATGTGTGGCGTTTGCGACACCACATTATGGCTTTGGAACAAGCGCAATTACTTGAAAACTGTCAAGGTCGGGAACAAAGTGAGATACCGCTACTCTGATGTTAAGCGTATTTTGGGTGAAACAAGTAAAAATCCTGGTAATGGAAAACTATGAGGACAAATCAATACCACATGAGTACGGAAATATTGAGAACATTGAGGAAGAGTATGTGCGTGTCGGGACAACCTTGTTTCGCATACTTAATCAACCGATGATGAATGGCTCGTTCCGTAAAATGCGTGTGGAATGGAAAATGAGCGTGTTCCGACAGGACCACGGCAAGGACGAGGTAGCACGAATACCGAAATATGACGGATTCTGCACCATGCCCAGCCACACGGACTATCGGCATAATGTGAACAACTTTTACAATCTCTACGAACCGATAACCCATGTGCCAACGGAGGGTGACTTTCACCATATTTGTTCTTTGGTGGAGCATATATTTGGTGAGCAGTATGAGCTGGGAATGGACTATCTGCAACTGCTATACCTGAAACCGACGCAAAAGTTGCCGATACTTCTCTTGGTGTCGGAAGAACGCAACACTGGAAAGAGTACATTCTTGAACTTTCTGAAAGCATTGTTTCAAGAAAACGTCACGTTCAATACAAACGAGGATTTCCGCAGTCAATTCAATGCCGACTGGGCGGGCAAGCTGATGATTGTGGTGGACGAGGTTCTTCTCAACAGGAGGGAAGACAGTGAACGGTTGAAGAACCTTAGTACGGCACACTCTTACAAAATGGAAGCTAAAGGGAAAGACCGTTACGAGGTACAGTTTTTCGCCAAGTTCGTATTGTGTTCCAATAACGAGAACTTCCCCGTGTACATTGAACCGGAAGAAACACGCTATTGGGTGAGAAAGGTACGCAAATTGGAAAAGGATGATACATCATTCTTGCAGAAACTGAAAGACGAGATACCCGCTTTTCTGTACCACTTGCAACATCGGGACTTGACCACCAAAGAAGAAAGCCGTATGTGGTTCTCGCCAGCTCTAATCCGCACGGCAGCTTTGGAGAAAATCATCCGCTGCAACCGCAGCCGCATTGAGCTTGATATGGCAGAACTGTTGCTTGACATTATGGACACCATGCAGGTGGACGTAGTGGATTTCTGCATCAACGACCTGCTTGCATTGTTCAACTATTCCATGATAAGAGTGGAACGCCATCAGATAAGGAATGTCTTGCAACAATGCTGGAAACTGGAGCCAGCCCCTAATGCGTTGTCCTATTCCACTTTTCAAATATCCGTAGTGCCGGGGCAGAAATATTCTGTTTCGTCCAAGAAAGTGGGACGCTTTTATACCGTCACCCGTGAAATATTGAAAGACTACCGTTGAATTTGTTGAGAGTGATGAATAACAAGAGATAGCTTGCAAATAAACGCTTTATAAGTCAACAACATCTTCAACAAAGCTCAACAAAGGATATTGCTGGCCAAAAGAGAAAATTTTTCTTTTCCCTTTTGTCGGTAGTTTCTCAACAGAGTCAACAAAATCAACGAGAAAAAACAATCATAAGACTCCTAAAATAACAATCATATGAAGAAAGAAGATTTGACACCCATTATCGCACGTCAAGACCCATGATTGGCTAATGCGGTCAGTCACATGATTGACTATATCCAAGACCGATGGGCTGCACCGTACCCGACTAAAGAACAGACGGAAGCGGTGAACGCCTATCTCCGTTCCATCCGTGCTGACGCTGGCGGTACGTTGAGTGAAACCGACATTGCCTACCGCAGGATTGCCTCGCAGAAGATAACCATTAACGCCATCCGAGTGCTTGACCATGACCAACTGGACAGGATGCAGGATGTGCTGAACCACATAGCGGCGGACAGGGAGTATTATATGCCCGAACAGCGGCAAGGCATAGGCTGGTAGCTGCCCATTGTAACACCATAACATCATAGACCATGTACGACAAGGAACAGACGATACACTACTGCACCATCCTTTCGGATGAGCAATGGAATTTTGTTTTGGAGGGCAGGTTTTCCGTCCAAAGGCAAAGATGCCTGCACAGGCTTATGACCCATGCTGTGCGGACAAAGACGGTTTGCAATATCAAGGGCATAGAAATGACTTTGGAGGTCGGAGAAGTCGCAGCTTCCGATGTGGAACTTGCGGAATACTTGGGATGCAACCGAAAGACGGTCGGCAAGCTCATTGACTGCTTTAACAGGCTCGGTGTGCTGACCACCCGAACCAACAACCGCACTTCGATACACACCCTGCATTTTCTTACGGGCTGGTATGTCGGTGGTGTCCTACTGACCAATCCCCATTATGTCAAGCCATCGGTCATCACCAAGGGGCAGACGGACGGCAAACGGACACCTCCATGCAATGATACGACTTCGGATGAAAGGCAATGCGCCGTGTCGGATGGTTGCCAAAGTCAAGAGCAAGAAACGGACAGCATGGAGAGCGATACAGCCACTCTTTCTTTTCCCTTTTGTTCGTCTGTAGTTTCCGACCATTCCGCTGACGGGCAGGACAGTAATGGCAACATCAAGCAGGCCCACATCATAGGCAAGAATAATGCAATGGCTGACGGAAGCCACGCAGAGAGCCACAGAGAAGCGCAGGGCGGCACGAATGGCGGCGTGGATGATACCGACATAGGCGCGGTGAGCTAAACGCCCCCAAAAGAGGGATTTAAGCGGTACTCCGTTGTCGTGGCTTGGCTGACTGGGCTTGCCCAGATATAGCCCACTATAACTTCTCCGCTGCGCTCCCGAAGTTGTGGGCTCTCCCGAGGGGCTGGGCGTTGCCCCGTCCTACTTAGGACGCTGCCCTAAGAACCCGGCAAGGACTTTCAGCCCTGTGCAACCCGACCAAAGAGTGACCCTCTCTTTGGAAACTCCGCTTAGTGGTTTCCACCCCTAAGAACCCCGAGCAGGAAGTGACCCTCTCCCTGCACCCTCCGATTAGGACGCAGCCCTAATAACCCATCAGTGAAACTAAAATACAGACAAGCCCATGGCACAAAAGACATCCATCAACATCAAGCCGTGCAACATCGGCAGCAGCGAGGCGCACAACAAGCGGACAGCGGAATACCTCGCCAACATCCGCAAGGAGAAGTTCTACATCCGCACTGACCTAATGACTGAAAACGAAACGTGGGTATCACCTGATTTCGGTGAAGCCACGCTGACAGACCGCTACAATCAGATAGCCGCAATGGTCAAGGAAAAGACAGGTCGTGCGATGCAGACCAAAGACCGTGAACGAGTGAACAAAAAGACGGGAAAGGTGACCATCGTCCGTGGCAGCACACCGCTCAAAGAGGGCGTGGTTGTCATCGAGAACGGCACGACAATGCAGCAGTTGCAGAGGTTCTGTGAGGTGTGCAACGAGCGGTGGGGCATCACAGCCCTGCAAATCTTCATCCACCGTGACGAGGGGCATTACGGAATGCCCGGCGACAATGCCACGTGGAAGCCCAATCTCCATGCCCATATCGTCTGGGATTGGATGAACCACGAAACGGGCAAGTCCTGCAAGCTGGACGAGAAAGCCATGAGCGATATGCAGACACTTTTGGCTGAGTGTCTGGAAATGGAAAGGGGTAGCTCAAAGGAGGTCACGGGAAAGGAACATTTGGAACGTGCCGACTTCATTCTTGCCAAACAGAAACAGGAAGCGGAACAAGCCATTGCAGCCAAAGAACAGGCGGAGGAGGCTCACCGAAATATGGAGAAAGAAAACAAGGAACTGGAGCAAGCCAACCTCTCCCTTGGCGTTGAACTTGCCGAACTTAGACGGAAAAAGGCAGCGGCGGATAAGGAGAATACCGACAGCATAAAGTCTGGATTAGCCAACTTCTTCGGCAAAGGCAAGTATGCGGCTATCGAAAAAGAGAATGAAACGCTCCGTGCCGAGAACGAGAGGATAAAGCAGTATCTTCCCATTGTCGTAAAGAACAAGGTTGATGAACTGACAAGAGCCTTGGTCGCCAAGAAGCAGGAAGCCGAAGCCCAGCGTGACAGGGCACTGGTGCTAAGCCGCTCTCTTACCATTGAACGGGACAAGGTGGTAAAACTTCTTCAAGAGCAGGAGGATGGCGAACAACGCCGTATAAGCCAAGCCATCCTTACCGCCACAAAGGAGAAAGATAAGACCATACGTTTGCTGCAAAGCGCATTGAAAGCGAGCCGATATGTCCTAAACACATTGGCGGACTTGCTTTATAAGGCAAGCGAAGTATTTAGGCGAGCCATAGATGCAATTATCCATTTCGGGACAGAGCGGTACAAGTCTTTCTTTACCCCGTCCGAAGCTGCTAACATAAAAAGCGTGATGCAGGAGTATGGCGATACTGCCGAACAGCGGAAAGCGGTCGGCGCATGGCTCTGTGATTATGCGGAAAGCCGAAAACCATTTGACGAAATAAAGCATCGCCACACACTCAAAGAGGTTGGCGATGTTGCTAATGGTGCTTATGACTGTAAAATTTACAAAAGGATGAAAGGTGTTCAACGATAATCAAGGCATTATAGGAATTAAATAATATTCATTCTTAACGCGATTTCCACGGCCGATGCGGTATTTGCGACTTTCAATGCAGCCAAAATATCCTGCCGATGACGATTTACGGTATGAACCGATATATTGAGATTATCGGCAATCTGCTTGCTTGACACTCCCTTGGCTATTAACGACAGAACTTCAAGTTGCCGTTGGCTAAGAATTTTCCGGTCACTTGCTTCATATTTTTCTCGCCCGACCACCTCTCCTGTCAGTACATTAAAGATGATTCCGTCTTGTCGGTCATAAGAGACGGGATATGGAATGTATGTACACAAACCGAGCAGGACGCTCCCATCGGAGCTATAACCGAAATATCTCGTTGTATGCAACATTTTCACCCTCTCGTTACTTTCTTTTTTGTAAAAACTTAGAATACATGAAGCCGAGAAACAGGCTTTTTCTTTGACAGGCAGTTCTTTTATGAAGTTGAAGAAACGTAGTTCGAGTACATGACGTTCAATAAGTTCGTTTTCATCGGTTTGGCTGAATATGCTGTTCTCAAAGGCCGTATTATGGTCAATCGTATATTGAGGGAGATTCATTGTAGTTTGTCCGAATCTGCCAGCGTAAATGTGGCATTCGTTATTTTTGAAATCAGACACTACAGCTATACCTTCGGTGGCAAGGGCAAAACCTTTCGCACGTGCCCTTGTCTGGGCAAGTAACAGGTCTGTATTCTCAATGCCTTCAAACGGTTGTTCGGTCAACAGCGATTTCAGTTCATTCTCTTGCTCTATCATGCCCTTAATTGGTTATTTTTAACCATTGTAGGTTTTTGCCTTTTTACCTAACTTTGCCGGCAAAATTATAAATAATAAATGAAATAATAAGATGAAAAAGACTGTTTTATTCAGCGCATTCCTTATAGGGTGTATTACATTAGTTGCTTGTCAGCAAAAGAACTCGCCCAAATTGGAGGAGGCAAATTTGACAGATAACGCAACCTCAACAAGTAGCCAGATGGCAGAATGTGAAATAAAGGTGGGTGATGTTACTTTTACCCGCTCCATCAATGGCGCGGACACATGTGTTAGCTTGTTGGCCGATGGGGCGCTGGAGTTCCATTGCAGGGAAGGACTTGATTTCTTCTGCGACCCTAACGAGGGCAAGCTGTCAAACAACACGCTTCCCGTGTTGTTGATTCCGACAGACAATACCAAGCCATTTACCCTGACAGCCAAGGTCACCCCGGAATTCACAGCCGAGGGGCTTTACAATGCCGCCGACCTCTTTGTGTATGTCAACGATACACTTTGGCAGAAACTTGCTTTTGAACAGGACGAATATGGCAACCACCGCATTGTATCGGTACGGACACAAGGCACGTCCGATGATAACAACCATGACCGGATAGACGCAAAGTCGGTCTATATGAAAATATCTTCCGACACTCGGACTATAGCCAGCTATTATTCATTGGACAAAAAAGAGTGGCACATGGTGCGTCTGTACCGCAACTACTACCCCGATAGTATCTATCTCGGCATTAGCAGCCAGTGTCCGCAACGTGGCGGATGCACAAGCCGTATCGAAGACGTGACATTAAGCCATGACAATGTGGGAGACTTCCGCATGGGAGAATAACTTACCCAAAATAGATAATTAAAAATGAGTAAACGCATATTGATTTTAACCGGCAGTCCACGTAGAGACGGTAACAGCGACCTCATGGCTGAAGCCTTTGCACGTGGTGCGTCAGAAGTTGGAAACCGAGTGATGCGGTTTGAGGCTGCACATAAACATATTCAAGGTTGCCGGGCTTGTGACCAATGTTTCAGCAAGGATAACAAAGCCTGTATTTTTGACGATGACTTCAATGAGTTGGCTTCCTTAATGGCAGAAAGTGATGCAATTGTATTCTGCACCCCTTTGTATTGGTACACATTCCCTTCTCAGATAAAAGCTGTCATAGACAAGTTCTATTCCTTTATCATAGGCAAGAAGGATGTGCCTATCAAGGAATGTATGCTTATCTCATGCGGTGAACTGGATGATCCTCACGTATTTGACGGCATAGTGCGTTCTTTTGAACTCATTGCGCAAGACAGAGGATGGAAAAACAGTGCTCACTATTTTGTGAATAACGTCAGCGAGAAAGGCGCGATTTCACATACAAAGCATCTTCAAAAGATTTACGATATAGGAAAAGAATTTTGATTCTTAAATTTACATCGTTCGGAGCAATCCACAATTTTATGGCGACCTTAATGCGGTGTAAAATTAACAAGTAATTTTCATGATGAAGTGGAAAATCGTCTTGGCAGCGTTGCTTTTTATTACGATGTCGTTGGGAACACATGCCGAAAACCTGTTTGTCTCATTATTGGGAAAGAGCGAGAAGGAAGTTAACGAACGGATTGAGAAAATATGGGAACATTTCTTCACCCCGGCAGATTTAAGCTGCTATGAAGCAGGCGATGAAAAATCGGTCTACTATAAAGGCCCGGATGGCACAGCCTTTATCTTGGATACAGGAAACAATGACGTGCGCACCGAAGGAATGTCGTATGGCATGATGATTTGCGTACAGTTGGATCACCGTGAACAGTTCGATAAACTTTGGAAGTGGGCGAAACGATACATGGCCTTTTCATCCGATTCCGCATGGGATGGCTATTTCTGTTGGCAGTGCAAGTCAGACGGCACCAAGATTGGAGGGAGCAATGCTTCGGACGGTGAGTTGTATTTTGTCACTGCCTTATTCCTTGCTTCTGAACGTTGGGACGAACCCCATTACAGTGACGAAGCCAACAAAATATTGGCAAAAGTAATGAATAAGAATGGCATAGAGAGTGGAGTTTACAATCTTTTTGACAGCGACAGCAGGTTGGTTACTTTTGTTCCCACTCGGACGGGGCATGGTTTTACCGACCCCTCCTACCAACTTCCCGCTTTCATTGACAAATGGGCACGCACGGCGACCGCCAACCGTCCGTTCTGGAAAAAGGCTGCAACAGCAGCCCGCCAGCATCTCATCGCATCAGCAAACCCCATCACTGGTCTATATCCCGATTATAGCCAGTTTGACGGAAAAGCCTATGCCTGGCCTAATGCCACTTATGACACATCCTTATATATGTACGATGCCATCCGCTGCCCAATGAACGTAGGCATGGATTACTATCTTTGTGGGAAGGACAGGCGAAACCAAGAGACCGTTATGGGCCATCTGCTTGCGTTCTTCAAGAAAGATGGATTCAAGCACGGCCATTTCTCTCTAGATGGTTCAAGGGCTTTCGGACAATATTCTTGCGGCATGGCCGGTGCTAATGCTGTTGGCGCAATAACCCTTGCCCACTCAAATGTGCCGGAACAGCGCGAACTAGCTCGTGAATACGTTAAACGCCTGTGGGACGTACAACCTCCAACAGGCAAATTTCGCTATTATGAAGGTTTGGTGTATTTCCTTTCCATGCTGCACGTGTCCGGACACTTCTCGCTGGACTTCTAATCTGAAACGGACGATGAAAGCTTGTTGTATGAACAAAAAGCAATTCACAATATAAGCTGAAGATGCTTCAAAAACTATGCTGCCCATAGGTCAATCAGTACCTATGGGCTTTATAAAATCCGTTGACTCATATATAGTTTAACAGGTTTATTTAGTAGCATTCAAAAGCATTTAATATATTGATTAGAATGGCTGTACGGGAACAAATTGGGAACAATGGGGATAAAATAAAATTGGCCAAGTGTTGATTTTCAACCACTTAGCCAATTTACTCGTACCCAGACCCGGGGTCGAACCGGGATGGAAGTGAATCCACTGGTGTTTGAGACCAGCGCGTCTACCGATTCCGCCATCTGGGCGCATACTTGATTTCTCAATTGCGGTGCAAAGATACGACATTATTTTGAATCCACAATAGTTTGGCAAAAAAAAGGAGAAAAAAATAATAAAACATATCTTAAACACTTCTCTATTCAGAGAATAAACCGTACATTAGCAGAAACTTTAAAATAGAGTCACTATCATGACAAACCAGGATAATTATTGCGTGATTATGGGTGGCGGCATTGGAAGCCGCTTCTGGCCGTTTAGCCGCAAAACATTGCCCAAACAATTCTTAGATTTCTTCGGAACGGGTCGTTCACTTTTACAGCAGACTTTTGACCGGTTCCAAAAGGTTATTCCAACAGAAAACATTTTCATCGTTACCAATGCAATGTATGCAGACTTAGTGAAGGAACAATTACCTGAAGTGAGCGAAAACCAAATTCTGCTGGAACCTGCAAGACGAAATACTGCTCCATGTATAGCATGGGCTTCTTACCATATCCGGGCACTGAATCCAAATGCCAATATCGTAGTTGCACCTTCAGACCATTTAATATTAAAAGAGGATGAATTTCTTGCCGCTATCGAAAAAGGACTTGATTTTGTTTCACGCTCTGAAAAGCTACTGACATTAGGTATTAAACCCAATCGTCCGGAAACAGGATATGGATATATACAAATAGATGAACCCGCAGGAGGAAACTTCTATAAAGTAAAAACATTCACTGAAAAACCTGAATTAGAATTAGCTAAAGTATTCGTAGAAAGCGGAGAATTTTACTGGAATTCCGGCCTGTTTATGTGGAATGTAAATACAATCATCAAAGCAAGTGAAGACTTGTTGCCTGAATTAGCTTCCAAACTGGCACCGGGAAAAGATATTTATGCCACCGATAAGGAAAAAGCATTTATTGAAGAAAATTTCCCCGCATGTCCTAATGTATCCATCGACTTCGGTATTATGGAAAAAGCGGATAACGTGTATGTATCGTTAGGAGATTTTGGCTGGTCTGACCTTGGAACCTGGGGATCACTTTATGACTTATCGGAAAGAGACCCGGAAGGCAATGTTACTCTGAAATGCCATTCGCTTATTTATAATAGTAAAAATAATATGGTAGTACTTCCCAAAGGAAAACTGGCCGTAATCGATGGATTGGAAGGATTTCTAATAGCAGAATCCGACAATGTTCTTTTAATCTGCCGCAAAGATGAAGAACATGCCATCCGTAAATATGTGAATGACGCCCAAATGCAACTGGGTGACGATTTCATTTAGCAGCGTATAATACTTAGCTGCTACAACAAAAGCCGGATAAGACAATAATATAAATAATGAACGGTGAACTCTCTGCAAACAATCATGCAGTTCGTTCACCGTTCATCGTTTATTATATCGAAAAACGTTGTGTGTCCTTAAGCAATTACAGGCCCTAGATAATTTCTATTCCCTGCTCTTTACAAAGCTGTAATCCCAGATCTTTCAATCTGAACTTCTGAATCTTTCCACTACCTGTCATCGGGAATTCGTTCACAAAGAAGATATATTTCGGAATCTTATAACGGGATATCTTATTTCTACAGAAATCACGAACATCAGCTTCCTGCATTTTCACACCTTCCTGCAAGATAATAAATGCTCCGACTGCCTCACCGTATTTCTTAGAAGGAATACCTGCCACCTGAACATCTTTCACTCCATCAAGTTTATAAAGAAACTCTTCTATTTCGCGCGGATAAATATTCTCTCCACCTCGGATAATCATATCCTTGATACGTCCGGTAATTCGGTAATTGCCATCTTCATCCTTGATACCCAAATCACCGGAATGCAGGAAGTTGTTTTCATCAAGCACTTCTGCCGTTGCTTCCGGATTTTTATAATATCCTTTCATGGTGTTATACCCACGATTGCACATCTCACCTTGTACGCCAACCGGACATTCTTCACCAGTTTCCGGGTCGATCACTTTTACCTCCGTAAATTCAAAATCATGCCCTACCGTATTACAACGCACATCAAATGGATCATCAATACGAGAAGCTGTCATACCCGGTGCAGTCTCTGTCAGTCCATACACACTGGTCACCTTCATATACATTTTCTCCTCCACTTGCTTCATCAGTTCAACAGGACATAGAGAACCTGCCATAATACCTGTACGAAGACAAGACATATCAAAGAGATCAAACATCGGATGATGCAACTCGGCAATAAACATAGTCGGTACGCCATAAAGAGCCGTGCAACGTTCTTTATGAATGGAAGCCAATACAATCAGCGGATCGAAACGTTCCACCATTACTTGCGTACAACCATGAGTCAGACAGTTCATGGTGGCCAACACCACTCCGAAACAATGGAATAACGGAACACAGCAGCAAAGTTTATCATCCGCCGTGAACTTCATGTGTTCACCAGTCAGAAATCCATTATTGGCAATATTATAATGTGTCAGCATTACTCCCTTCGGAAAACCGGTAGTTCCCGATGTATATTGCATATTCACCACATCGTGACAATCCACCTTGCTTTTGAGTTCGCTCAAACAGTCGTCTTCCACATTATTTCCCAATAACAGAATCTCCGCTGTATTATACATACCACGATGTTTCTCCTGTCCTACATACACTACATTTCTCATGTACGGAAAACGTTCACTCTTCAAATGTCCGCGTTCACAGGTTTTCAATTCGGGAAGCATTGTATAGGTCATCTGCACAAAGTCACTGTCCTTTTCGCCATTCACGATACAAAGCGTATGCATATCCGAGTTCTGGCAAAGATACTCCAACTCCGATTGTTTATAGTTCGTATTTACAGTAACATATACCGCACCGATCTTCGCACAAGCATACAACAATGTCAACCAATCGGGAACATTAGCCGCCCAGATACCCACATGGGTACCACGTTCCACCCCAATGGCGATAAGCCCTTTCGCCATATCATCCACACGACGGTTCAACTGACTCCAGGTAAAACGGAGATTGCGGTCGGAATAAACGATATATTCCTTATCGGGAGTCTCTTCAGCCCAGTGCTCGAGCCACTGCCCCAAAGTACGATCAAATAATTGCATGTAATTATACTTAAGTCTTGGTTCCTATTATTTCATTAAATTGGCGTGTAAACTACTGCCAGGATTTTTGCAGCCTGCCCCTCGTAAGCATGTACATGATGAGGAACAATGGAATCATAATAAATGCTATCACCCTCTTCCAGCAAATAGGTATTTTTGCCGTAGCTGATTTCCATGATACCTTCCATAACCATGATAAATTCTTCCCCTTCATGAGAAGAAAGCACGAAGTCGGTATCTTCCGTTGGCATCACATCAATAATAAACGGCTCCATGTGACGATCCGCCTTTGACTTGGACAACGAGTGATATTCCATGTGTTTGCGAGAATGAATCGCGTTATTGGAGAAACTAATCGCATCTTTGGCTTCTTTCTTACGACAAACCACCGGTCCTACTTCATCCTGATCGTCAAGGAAAGTCCCCAGACGTACTCCCAATACACGCGCAATTTTAATTAGCGGTGCAAGAGAAGGTATATCAATGTTATTCTCAATACGTTCAACCTGTTCGATAGCCAAACCCGAACGTTGTGCCAACTCTTCTATGCTTATTGATTTATCTTCGCGGAGGGCTTTAATTTTTTCGCCAACAATCTTACTTGTATCCATTTTGAAAGCATTTTAGTTATCAAAGGTGATAAATTATAATAATTAAGCTGCAAAAATAACAAAATCTTTAGATGAACACAATTATAACCGAAGAAAATACGACTATCAGGAAGAAAAAGAAGAAACTAAAAAAAGCCGCTCCTCTATAAATGAGGAACGGCTTTAAATCTTTTCGCGACAAGTAGATTACTTACGCAAACCGAGCTCTTTAACAATAGCACGATATCTTTCGATATCTCTTGCTTTCAGGTAATCAAGTAAGCGACGACGCTTACCTACCAACATTGTTAACGCTCTTTCAGTACTATAATCTTTTCTGTTGAGCTTCATGTGCTCAGTCAGGTGAGAAATACGGTAGGAAAACAATGCCACTTGGGCCTCAGCTGAGCCGGTGTCAGTGTTAGACTTTCCGTACTTTCCGAAGATTTCTTGCTTTTTAGCAGCGTCTAAATACATAATTCTTAGAATTTTAATTGATAAATTATTCTTTTGAGCGTGCAAAGATAGGCATTATCTTTATATCACACAACGATTTACAAGAAAAAATTGCTATCATTGCGCATATTTCTAATCCTATTTTCGTACCTTTGCAGCCAAATAATAGGTATTATATGCAAAATATTCGAAACATTGCAATCATTGCCCATGTTGACCATGGGAAAACAACGCTGGTTGACAAGATGCTATTGGCCGGAAATTTATTCCGCAGCAACCAAAATAGTGGTGAACTTATCCTGGATAACAACGATTTGGAACGTGAACGTGGTATAACGATTCTCTCCAAAAATGTATCCATCAATTACAACGGTACAAAGATTAATATTATTGATACTCCGGGACACAGCGACTTCGGTGGTGAGGTAGAACGTGTATTGAATATGGCCGACGGTTGTATTCTGTTGGTAGACGCCTTTGAAGGTCCGATGCCCCAGACTCGTTTCGTACTGCAAAAGGCACTGGAAATCGGTTTGAAACCTATCGTGGTAGTTAATAAGGTAGATAAGCCTAACTGCCGTCCGGAAGAAGTTTACGAAATGGTTTTCGATTTGATGTTCAGCCTGAATGCAACGGAGGACCAACTGGACTTCCCCGTAATCTACGGTTCCGCCAAGAACAACTGGATGAGCACCGACTGGAAGCAACAGACTGACAGTATTACTCCGCTACTGGATTGTATCATCGAAAATATTCCGGCACCCAAACAATTGGAAGGTACTCCCCAGATGTTGATTACTTCTCTGGATTATTCTTCTTATACCGGTCGTATCGCTGTAGGCCGCGTACATCGCGGTACATTAAAAGAAGGTATGAATATAACGCTTGCGAAACGTAACGGTGATATGCTCAAGAGCAAAATCAAAGAGCTCCATGTTTTCGAAGGTTTAGGCCGCGTGAAAACAAACGAAGTTTCTTCCGGTGACATCTGCGCACTGGTAGGTATCGACGGTTTCGAAATTGGAGATACTGTTTGTGATTTCGAGAATCCGGAAGCATTGCCGCCAATCGCAATCGACGAACCGACCATGAGTATGCTGTTTGCTATCAACGATTCTCCTTTCTTCGGTAAAGATGGCAAGTTTGTGACTTCACGTCATATCCACGACCGTCTGATGAAGGAGCTCGACAAGAATCTGGCTCTCCGCGTAAGAAAAAGTGAAGAAGACGGTAAATGGATTGTTTCCGGCCGTGGCGTACTCCACCTTTCTGTATTAATTGAAACAATGCGCCGAGAGGGATATGAATTGCAGGTAGGTCAGCCGCAGGTTATCTTCAGAGAAATCGACGGTGTGAAATGCGAGCCGATTGAAGAACTGACCATCAACGTACCGGAAGAATATTCCAGCAAAATTATAGATATGGTTACTCGCCGTAAAGGTGAAATGGTCAAGATGGAAAATACAGGTGAACGTATCAATCTTGAGTTCAATATGCCTTCACGCGGTATCATCGGTTTGCGTACCAATGTACTGACTGCCTCTGCCGGCGAAGCCATCATGGCACACCGCTTCAAAGAATATCAACCGCACAAAGGAGAAATCGAACGTCGTACGAACGGTTCTATGATTGCTATGGAAAGCGGAACAGCTTTTGCTTATGCCATCGACAAATTGCAGGATCGCGGTAAATTCTTTATCTTCCCGCAGGACGAAGTTTATGCAGGACAAGTAGTAGGCGAACACTCTCATGACAACGACCTGGTTATCAACGTAACCAAATCGAAGAAATTGACGAATATGCGTGCTTCCGGTTCGGATGATAAAGTACGCCTGATTCCACCTATCCAGTTCTCACTTGAAGAAGCACTGGAATATATTAAGGAAGATGAATATGTAGAAGTTACTCCTAAAGCAATGCGTATGCGTAAAGTGATTTTGGACGAAATCGAACGTAAACGTGCAAACAAGAACTAACCATTCTTTCATAATATTATAAAAGAGCCCCCCGGTTAAACGCAGTGTTTAACCGGGGGGCTCTTTTTCCCATAAGTATTACTAATACAACAGTAATCCTACCACACCCGCCAGACAAATCAACAGAATAGGATGAAGATTCCATTTCCATGTAACCAAAAAGGCGGCTGCGAAAATACCGATACTTTTATAGTCTATAAAATTCTCTCTATTCATCATAAGTAATGCAGCCGAAGCAATCAGCGCGACCGACATAGGAAGCAGTCCAGACATAGCCGCTTTAATATACTTATTATCCTTACACTTCGCAAAGAAATAAGAAATGAGCAACACCAAAATAAAAGAAGGCAAGCAAACGGCTACAGTGGCCAACACAGCTCCCCAAACACTTTGTGTTACCGCATAACCTACGTAAGTAGCACTATTTATGCCAATCGGTCCCGGAGTCATCTGCGAAATTGCGACCACATCCGTAAACTGTTGAGGAGTCAGCCAATGATGAAGATCCACTATTTCATGTTGAATCAGGGAAAGCATCGCATATCCACCCCCAAAACCGAACAGACCTATTTTAAGATACACCCAAAGTAATTGCCAATATATCATACCTGTTTATTCGCTATTTTTTCTTTCAACCATAATGTATATACCAATCCCCCTATAATTCCGGCCACCACAATATAAATAGGTGATAAGCCGAACTGCCAGATCAACACGGTAGCTATGGCAGGAGCAACCAACTGAAAATACTTCAGTTTCAAAGCTCTAACAGCAGAAATGCAAGGAAACAGAATCAATGCTACCACGGCAGGACGTATTCCATTAAAGATACGAATCATCACTTCATTATCCTGAAACTGTGCAAAAAACATGGCTATCAGCATCATGATAACGAAAGAGGGAAGAATCGTAGCCAATGCACACACCAGGCTACCACCCACCTTATACAACTTATATCCTACAAAAATAGAAATATTCACTGCAAACACACCCGGAAGCGACTGCGTCAAAGCAAACATCTCCATAAATTCTTCTTTATTCATCCATTGCTTATTAACAATCTCCCGTTCAATCAACGGAATCATGGCATAACCGCCACCAATAGTAAACATTCCAATCTTCGCAAATGTCACGAATAATTTTAAATACTCCAGTACCATCCTTTCTTTCTAATTTTCCGATATTTTGTGTTTATTTTTTAATGAGCCCTTTGGCTGCATCATATCCAATCTGATAACTGCGTCCTTTCACAGTTTTAAAGGAGATAGTCTGATCCGCATACTTTATGACACAGTCGCCTCCTGCATTAGAGCGTACAACAGCTTCTTTCAATTGATGATTCTCCCAGATCACATCCACCTCAAAATTTCCTTTTGCACAGATACCACTGATAGAACCGTCTTTCCATGCATCCGGCAAAGCCGGTAATAATTGAATAAAGCCCATGTGACTTTGGAGCAGCATTTCGGTGATTCCCGCTGTCCCACCAAAGTTCCCATCAATTTGGAAAGGCGGATGCGTATCCCACAAATTATCCATGGTTCCGTTCTTCAATAAATTGCCGAATAAAGTATAAGCATGATTACCATCCTGCAAACGCGCCCACTGATTCAACTTCCAACCCATACTCCAACCGGTAGCACCATCACCACGATGCACCAATACCACTTTAGCAGCTTTCGCCAGTTCGGGAGTAGTGACCGGAGAAACAGTATGTCCCGGATGCAGGCCGAACAAATGATTCACATGCCGATGCTCATCTTTCGGATCATCAATATCTACCGACCATTCCATCAACTGACCATAACGACCTATTTGATAGGGAACGAGATTGGCAAGCACATGCTCCCATTGCTTACGTTCTTTCTTATCTACACCCAACACTTTGCTTGCTTCAATCGCATCCATCAGAATTTCACGCACTACGGCATGCACAAAAGTAGCTCCCTGATCGATAGGACCATGCTCGGGCGAAGTGGACGGAGCAGCCGTATAGGTTCCATCCGGCTTATGCCACAGGTAATCGACTGCAAAATCCGCACTACTCTTAATTAGTTCATAGCCGGTTTCTTTCAGAAATTTCAAGTCTCTTGTATAGTCGTAATACTCCCATATATGAGTAGCCAGCCAGGGACCTGCCATCGGATTGAAGTTCCACGACATATCCTGACTTTCCAACGGAGTGGTAAAGCCGAAAATATTGCCGGAGATAGATGCCGTCCATCCTCTTGCTCCGAAATAAGCTTGTGCAGTCTTCTCCCCCGGTTTCACCAGTGTACGGATAAAGTCAATCAACGGAAGCACGCACTCATTCAAGTTGGTAGAACAAGCAGGCCAATAATTCATCTGGATATTGATGTTATTATGATAATCCACACGCCACGGTCCATCGACATTATTGTGCCAAATCCCCTGTAGATTAGCAGGCATATTGCCCGGACGGGAACTGGCAATCAGAAGATAACGTCCAAATTGATAATACAACTCTTCCAGATAATAATCCGGCTGTCCTTTCCGATAATTTTTCAGACGTTGGGAAGTAGGCAGATTCACTCCTTTCACCGCTGGGTTCAGATTCAGCCGAACCCGGTTGAACAGAGTAGCATAATCATTATAATGTTGATTGAATAAAGCTGTATATCCCTGCGCCACTGCATTATTCATCCACTGCTTTGTCGTTTCTTCGGGATTAACGCCTATATATGTTTTCGGATCTTTGAAATCCGGATCAAAGTTAATCTTATAGTCAGTGTCCGCTGTGATATAAAATACAACTTCGTCTGCATCCTTCACCGTCAACTTTCCATCTGCATTAGACAGTGTTCCTCCTTTTGTTTCTGCCTGGATGCGCACAACATACTTCATTCCATTATTATCCAAAGAAGCTGTGTAAACCAGTCCTTTATTTCCATCAGAAACCATGCTGCCGGTAGACAGGGGATTGGGCGCATAACTGAAAACCAGATTTTGTTTCCCCGATTGATCCGCGCTGAAACGTACCACCATTACATTGGCGGGGTAAGAGATAAAAAAATTGCGTTGATAAGCCACACGATCCTTTTTGAATTGTACGACTGCCATAGCCGAATCCAAAGAAAGAATGCGCTTATAATCGCTCATTCCTATCATATTCAGTCCGGTTTCTACATAAAACTCTCCCATTGTAGTAAAGCTACCGAAACGGAAAGGATTTTCTCCGTCAGCTTCATACGAAACTTCACTATTGAAGTTCTGTCGCGTTAGCATTTCAGCCTTTTTCTGATCTCCCTCTGTAAATGCTTTGCGTATTTCATCTAAAAGATGGGCCGATTGTTTATTGACATTCCAATAATAGTCCGCACCTTTCGCTGTGTTCGGACCACCGCGCCAAAGCGTTTTTTCATTGAAAGTGATACGTTCGGCTTCCACCGATCCCATAATATTTGCGCCGAGGCTACCGTTACCAATAGGCAATGACTGTGACTCCCAACTGGCATCCAGATTATGTCCGCTTCCTGCTGTTACCGGTTTATTTTCATCTTTCCACAAATCCGGTCTTCCGCCATACCAGGCAACATATCCCTGCAAAGTATTCGGAGTATCAAACCAGATGGAAAGTCCTTGAGTATAATCTGTTTCTCCCGCATAAAGCCCGGAGGTAAGGAATAGGGAACTAATAAGAAGGAAATAAAAATTCTTCATGGTCGTCGCGTCGTTATTTAAGATTAATAACCTATTTATAGTCTGTACAAAAGTAGTCAAAATATATATCTAATAAAAATAAAACAGAATCTCAACAACCTCTATAATGAGGTAAAATTACATCAAACCATCCGACAGTATTTTTTTCACGACCCAATACCCGACTCTGGCCTCTGAAATCCCTGACAACAACCGATGAGGACAGACAAACGCATCATCAATAATTTCTGCTTCCATATAATAAAAGCAACAGGAAGAATCCTTTTCAAAGGCTTTCGCATATTCCAAAATATGTGTCGATATCAAGAAATGACAATGAGAGAAGCTTTTCAGTAATTCATTGACGGCAACGGAGGCTTCAAACGCATCTTTAGCATTCGTCCCGCGAAACATCTCATCTAATACCACCAAACAGCGTTTTCCGGTCACAGCTTTTTGCATCACTTCTTTAATACGGAGTACTTCCGCCATAAAATGACTTCGTCCGTCCCGCAAAGAATCCGGCAGATTAATAGAGGTATAAATCCCCTCGTAAAGAGGACAAATCATTGATTTCACAGGAACAGGCAAACCGCAATGTGCCAACCAGACAGCCAAGGTCAATGCCTTTAAAGTTGTTGACTTTCCCGCCATATTAGAGCCTGTAAAAATGCATATATTTCCCCGGGACATCTGCCAACTGTTTGGCTGCGCATCTTTCACAAAAGGATGAACGACTCCCTCCACCGAGAAGTCCATTGTCGGTACCATTATCGGCATACAACAGAAGTTCTTCTCTTTTGCCACCCGGTGAGCTGTACGGCAGACATCAAGTAGATATATAACAGACAGAAGTTCCTTCAAAGATAACAACCGAGTACACCGGAACAGATAATCGAATTTGTCTATGACAAAGTTAGATAGTCGTTTTTCCTCATCAGAGGTCTGCTCCAATACTTCCTCCAATTCACTTCCATGGAGAATATTATCAATCATAGCAGCAGATTCTTTCATGAGTTGCGGGGCGCCCTGTGGTAGTTCTGTCGCCCATTCCTTCAGACAATGCAAGAGATGAACCACTAATTTCACCCCTCTGCAGATCACATAACGGGTCGAATCATATCGCACCAGACGGTCGATAACAGTAGCACATGAAAGTAAAATATGAGCTTCCCGTATCTGGTCACGATAAGCCAGGTAATACTCAATAAAATCCAGCTCTTCTTCATTCAAAAGAAGTTCGGGCAAAGCATCCCAGACAATAGCCTCCTGTCTTTTACGGATTTCCCCCAAATCACTTAGCGGATACATAATCCAGTTCAACATCAGCGCTTTTCCTTCTTTTGTCTCTGTTTTGGAAAACAAAGAGAAAAGAAATTGCTCATTATTAGCAGTCTCTGTAATGCTTAGATCCGCATAGGTCTGTTTGTCAGTAGCTAGATATACCATAACCGCCTTTAAAGGTTAGTACTCCTGTTTTGGCAAATATAGGGAAAAGTTTTAAACAAACAGCATTTATTCTCATAGAAAGGCACAGGCATAAACAAAAAAGGCGGTTCGAAATCGAACCGCCTTCCATATTATATCTGATTCTCCAATTAGAGTTTCGGACCAGCAGCAACCAAAGCCTTACCAGCTTCGTTACCAGTAAATTTAGCGAAGTTCTTGATGAAACGTCCAGCCAAATCTTTAGCTTTTTCTTCCCATTGGCAAGCACATTCGTAAGTGTCGCGTGGGTCAAGGATCTTCGGATCAACACCCGGAAGTTCTGTAGGAACAACAAAGTCGAAGAAAGGAATAACCTTAGTAGGAGCTTTGTCAATAGAACCATCAAGGATAGCATCGATGATACCACGAGTATCTTTGATAGAGATACGTTTGCCGGAACCATTCCATCCAGTGTTAACCAAGTATGCTTTAGCACCAGTCATCTCCATCTTCTTAACCAGTTCTTCTGCATATTTAGTCGGATGCAATGACAAGAAAGCAGCACCGAAGCAAGCAGAGAATGTCGGAGTCGGTTCAGTGATACCACGTTCTGTACCAGCCAATTTAGCTGTAAATCCGGACAAGAAGTAGTATTGAGCCTGTTCCGGGTTCAGGATAGATACTGGAGGCAATACACCGAATGCATCAGCAGACAAGAAGATAACTTGTTTTGCGTGAGGACCTTTAGAAACCGGTTTAACGATGTTTTCGATGTGATAGATAGGATAAGAAACACGAGTGTTTTCAGTCACGCTCTTGTCAGTGAAATCAATCTTACCGTTAGCGTCAACAGTTACGTTTTCAAGTAAAGCGTCACGTTTGATAGCATTGTAGATATCCGGTTCACTTTCTTTATCCAGGTTGATAACCTTAGCGTAGCAACCACCTTCGTAGTTGAATACACCTTCGTTATCCCATCCGTGTTCGTCGTCACCGATCAATTTACGTTTCGGGTCAGTAGACAAAGTAGTCTTACCTGTACCAGACAATCCGAAGAAGATAGCAGAGCTAGTTCCTTCCATATCAGTGTTAGCAGAACAGTGCATAGAAGCGATACCACGAAGCGGGTTCATGTAGTTCATGATAGAGAACATACCTTTCTTCATTTCACCACCGTACCAAGTATTCAGAATTACTTGTTCTTTAGTCTTCAGGTTGAATACTGTAGCAGTTTCAGAGTTCAAGCCCAGTTCTTTGTAGTTGTCAACTTTTGCTTTAGAAGCGTTGAAACATACGAAATCAGGTTCTCCGTAGTTAGCAAGTTCTTCAGCAGTCGGGCGGATGAACATGTTAGTTACGAAGTGAGCCTGCCAAGCTACTTCCATGATGAAACGTACTTTCATACGAGTAGCTTCGTTAGCACCACAGAAAGTATCAACAACGAACAAACGTTTGCCGGAAAGTTGTTTTACAGCTTTAGCTTTCAAGTCAGCCCAAGCTTCTTCAGTACATGGTTTGTTGTCGTTTTTGTAATCTTCAGAAGTCCACCATACAGAATCAGCAGAAGCTTCATTCTTAACGAAGAATTTATCTTTAGGAGAACGACCGGTATAGATACCTGTCATCACGTTCACAGCGCCTAATTCAGTTACTTGACCTTTTTCAAAGCCTTCCAGACTCGGTTTTGTTTCTTCAGCGAACAAAACATCATAAGACGGATTGTGCAAAATCTCGGTCACACCTGTGATGCCGTACTTGCTTAAATCTAAATTTGCCATTTTCTTTGAATTAATTAAAATTGGTATTTTGTTTTCTATCTCTTTTCACCTTAACATGGGGAGCTTTGGATAGCCCCTTGTAAATCCGGCTACAAAAGTAATACTTTCTTTGGAAAGGAAGAAGGTATTAGAGAAATTTTTCCCTAATTGAAACTCTTTTATAAATTCCTAACAATATCTGCAAACTGAATATTGCAATTTGAAAGATTATCGTTTACTTTGCAAGTCAGTATGCTAGCAATGCTGTGAAAATGAGATTAAAATCTGATTAAAATATAATATGAAAGTAATTGATTTTGGCCAAACTAATTCGATTCTAAACCAGTACATATCCGAAATTAGAAATGTAGAAGTTCAGAACGACCGCCTGCGTTTCCGCCGTAACATAGAACGGATCGGAGAAATCATGGCTTATGAAATGAGTAAAGAGTTTAAATACTCGGTAAAGAACATCCAGACACCACTGGGAATCGCTCCAGTCAGTACGCCGGACAACAATTTAGTAATCAGTACGATCCTGCGTGCTGGTCTGCCTTTCCATCAAGGTTTCCTTAGTTATTTTGACGGAGCGGAAAATGCGTTTGTTTCCGCTTACCGCAAATATAAAGATACGCTAAAATTCGATATACACATAGAATATATCGCTTCTCCCCGCATTGATGACAAAACGCTGATTATCACCGACCCTATGTTAGCAACAGGAGGCAGTATGGAACTAAGTTACCAGGCAATGTTGACGAAAGGTCATCCCGCTGAAATTCACGTTGCTTCCATTATTGCCAGCCAAAAGGCCATTGACCATATAAAGAATGTATTTCCTGAAGACAAGACAACCATTTGGTGCGCTGCCATTGATCCGGAAATCAACGAACATTCTTATATTGTTCCGGGATTGGGTGACGCAGGCGACCTTGCCTATGGTGAAAAAGAATAAACGCTTAAAGACTCTTCCGATATTGCTGCGGTGAAACCCCAACCTGCTTCTTAAAGAACGTACCGAAATAAGAGGCATTGGGGAAGCCGAAGGCATTTGAAATCTCCTGAATATCCTTCTGCGTATTTTTAAGTAACGAAATACTCTTACGAATGATCGCTTTGAATACAAGTTCCTGCACGGTATATCCGCAAATACTCTTAGAAACGGCAGAAAGATACTTAGGAGACAAACACAATTTATCCGCATAAAACTCAACGCCGCGTTCCTGCATATAATATTTTTCGATCAACTGGATCAAATGAATAAAGACTTCGTTTTTGCGTCCTCCCACTTCCCGCCCGTCATTAACGAGTTTGCGATTATAAATAGAGCAAATCCTATACGTCAATGCAAGTAGAAGTAATTTCTGCTCATAAAGTTTAAATGAATTTTCTTCCGACTGTAACACATTGTCCAATAAGGACATATACTTCACTATCTCTTCTTCCTCACCAGTAGACCAGACACAAGAAGGTTCTTCGGGAGTAAGGCGGGAATACATATACATGGAAACAACCAGATTCCCCATAATATCCCGGATAGGTTCTATCTGATAGATCAAAACCTGCACCTCCATGTCTTCCGATTCTTGCAAAATCTGAAACTCGCCATCTTCGGGAATAAACAAACTTTCGCCCGCTTCAGCGAAATGCTTTTTCTGATTAAGCGAAAACTGGAAATTACCCTGGCGGCAAATAACCAGCCCCAGTCCTTTCATTTGGAAAGGTTTCTTCAGTGAGGGTGGAAAATTTACAAATATCCCTTCGGAGCTACATATATTTTTCCCACTTAACAAATCGCGATCAAACTGCAATAAACGATCTTGTCCGCTATCCATCATACTAATATATTAACAGATCATTATCAAAAACGACGCTAAGTTAGCAATTTTCGTTTAGGATAAGGAACAACGAGCACAAATATCATACAAATTAACCCACCATAAATTGTCCATCCCGCCATCTCTTTGAGTGCAGAGAGCGTGGCCTGCACCTGAATACGCCCTTTGGTAGATATAGCAGCCATGTTACGGGCTTCCGTCTCACTCTTTCCCTGATATTTCATACCTTGTACCGTACCAAGGAAGGAAGTGGAAGCATCCGGATTAAGCAGGTCCACATTTTGCGCATAACGGGTTATATAGTGTTGTTGGCGCTCCTGCAAAACATTTGTATAAATTGCTCCGCCAATACTCGGTCCCACAACCATACGCACAGTAAGCATAATACAGATCCAGGTGGAAAGATATTTAAAAGGCATACGTTGATTGGCATAAGCAGCCGTCAGCGCATACAGAATCATCATGCCTGTGGCACGGATGATAACTGCATATTTCAGACGCTCGTAAACTCCTGCTGTCTGTACCTCGAAATACATGAAAACAGCTGATAAAGACAGGAAGAAGAATCCCATCGCAAACAGATACTTAAAATGTAACCCTTTACCTCCCAACACCATAGCAATCACGGCGCCAATAGCATAACCTACCATACACCAATTACCTAATGAAGCATTTTGCAGATTATCGAGATGCATCCCCACTCCTGCAAACACATTGACAAACATAGCACTGGAGTTTATCACCATCAATAATAAGTAAAGTAATGCTCCCATACGTATAGTACGCAGTTTGAACGCATCCAGCAAAACATAAGGCGACCGGCGCGTTACGTCCATATATAGAAAAATTCCCGCAAAAAGAATACTTACAGCTGTCGCCCAACGGATAGATTCGTCATCATACCAGTCGAGTACTTTTCCATAAACCAGCACATACGTGAGACAAGTCAGCGAGATGCAAAATGCAGTGACATTGCCGAACTTACGGAAATTAATAGGAAACCTTCCGGGAAACTTATAATTCGGCATGGTAATAAACAAGAGCAAAATAGAGATCAGGAGAATCCCCATCATAAAGCAATACACATATTTCCACTCATATTCAAAGGACAGCCAAGCCGTCAATGCTGTGCCCGACTGTCCCAGAATCATAAAAAACAGATAAACAGCCGGCTGACTCACACATCTTTCAATGTCCAATTTATTCCAACCGGCAGTATCTTTCGGCTCCAACCCCGGAGTAATATTGCGGGTAGCTTCCATTCCACCCGCATACCAAATGAGTGTGAACAGATTGACCATCATCAGTACCATACGCAAGAAACCCGTCAGAAGACTACAAAGCGCCAACAGAAAAACGCTGTCTGTCTTTGCACAGATATAACTGAATATATACATGAACGCAAACCCGACAATACACATCATCTTCTCCCGCCGTACACACACCAACTGATATAGGAAGGGAGCAAAGGCTGCCATACCAATAGAAGTAACAAAGTTGGCAAACTGGATATGCTCGGATATAATGCCAAGCCCGCTCATCATTTCGGTGCTATTCACCGAATAAACCCCGCCTACCGTAAGAATCGGCAGAAAGAAAAATAACAGAATGATAATACCCAACGGTTTGGGCATCCAGCTATAGAAAGGATAATTTTTGGGATAAGAGGGCATTAATTTTTGATTTATGAATTATGATTTATGAATTATAGGTGCACGGTGGTTAGAGTTTGGCTTTCACTACTACCATCATGCCTGCTGCTAATCGTTCGTTGTCTTCTTTTGATAAATCGGTAAAGTCGATGCGTACGGGGATGCGCTGTTGGATCTTCACAAAGTTGCCTGCGGAGTTATCGGTCGGCACTAATGAATATTTGGAGCCGGTAGCTCCTGATATAGAGGTGACTTTGCCTTTAAACTCTTTATCGCTAATGGCATCTACTGTGACAAATACTTCCTGTCCGATATGCAGGTTCTCGATTTGTGTCTCCTTATAATTGGCAACGATCCATTTCTGGGTATCAGGAAGAATATAGGTGATGGTCTGCCCTGCCGAAATAAACTGTCCTTCCTCTAATGAGCGACGGCCGAGTTTTCCGTCACAAGGAGCTATTACAACCGTATAAGAAAGATTCAACCGGGCCATTTCGAGCGCAGCTGTTGCTCTTTGAATAGCCGCTTCGGTATTCATGCGACGGTAGGACACTTCATCTACACCGGAAAGAGCTGCTTTTTTCTGCCTTTTCGTAGCTTCCAGCTTCTTACGCGTAGCTTCATAATCAGTGACAATCTGTTCAAGTTGGATAGGAGTAGCCGCATTTCGTTTCACGAGGTTCTCATATCGTTTCCGGTCTTTTTCCAGCTTCGCCAACCGTACTTCAATCTCGGCAATAGACGCATCGTAAACAGATGCTGTTGTCTGCGTGGTATTGAGTGTAGCATTGATGACGGTCGCACCGGCTTGCGCATCCTTCAAGGCAGCTTCAGCCTCCATTACGCGAATTTTATATTCACGATCATCCAGTACCAGCAAAGTATCTCCTTTATGTACCTCCTGATGTTCTGTAAAGTAGATTTTGTCAATGTAACCTGAAGCACGTAGATTGATAGGAGACACATATTGTTCTATTTGTGCATCGTTACTAGTCTCCGTCTGGCTATAATTCAAAAAAAGGCAGATCACTTCAATCACTCCCCAAACAATAATAGCCACTCCGAAAAGGCTGATAGCAATCTGCCAGCGACGAAGTTTCTTCATTTTTTTTGCTTTCTCCTGATGAGTAGCGGAAGGAAGGTTATTTTCCATTGTTTCCATATTTATGATTGTTATTTGCGTATTATTTGACTAATGATTCTATTTGTCCGGTTAGTTTAAGCAGCATCAGGTTAGTCACCCGATAGTTATAATGTGCGCTGATATAGTTGTTTTGAGCTTCGCTCATCTGCATTTCATCTTGCAGCACTTCCGTCATAGAAGCAATGCCTTCCCGGTAACGGTCGGAAGTGACTGCGTACACATCTTCGGCAAGCAAGTAGTTATCCTTCTGTTTCTTAAAGTTACGCTGATTGTTCATCAGGTCGTTCACAGCATTCAGATATTGAGTTTGCAAATTCTTCCGGGCATCTTCCCATGCCAGTCTTTTGTTCTCTATATCGATCATCGCCTTCTTTATTTTATAGGTTTTATCCAGTCCGTCGAAAATCGGAATACGCAAGGTTAGCCCCACTCCATAGGAACGAAACCATTGATTGGACGGACCGGAGTGGAACCAATGATAACCTTTATCCGTATATGCGGCATATCGCCAGCTACCTGTCAGACTAAGAGAAGGGATATATCCATTAGTAATGATCTTCTTTTGCCGTTCCGCCAATTGCACTTGCGATTGTGAGAGTTGAAGTTCATAGATATTTTCCGACAAGCCGGTCAGGGCTACTGTAGTAATGCTATCGGTATTTACCGGTGTCAGCGCAATTTCCTTTTCAGCCGGATAATCCATAATGTATTTCAGCATATTCAATTGCTGTTTCATCATTGCTTGTGCATTGTCATATTGCACCTTCAGATTTTCCAAATTGATATTGACTCTTTTCAGATCGACTTCCATAGACATTCCGTTATCGAAAAAAGCCTGTGTAATATCTCTCAACTCTTCCAGACGGGTGATATTTGCTTTTATCAGCATGATTTGTTCGGCCGTGACCTGTCCGAGATAATACATCTTACTGATTTGAAGAATAACATCTTCCCTGGCTTTTCCATAAGACAGACGACTGATTTCTTCCATCACTTTAGCTATGGACATAGAAGTATAAAGAGTCTGATTGAAAAGCGGCATCTGCATTTCCAGTCCTGCATTAGCAGAATGTTGCAGCGTCTGCGTTATATTATAAGGAACACCGTAAGATGATCCGTCTGTGACGGACACCGGAGGATCAAAATTGTTACTATAACCGGCTATCGCATTTATTTGCGGCAACAGCTTCGAACGGTTTTCAGATACGCCATACTTACTTCTTTGTATTTCTTTACGTTTTCCTTCTAGCGACAAGTTATTGTCAATACCAATGCGGAGGCAATCCTCTAATGTCAGAATCTCTACCTCCTGTGTTTTTCCGTTTAACACGAACAAGAAAAAAAAGGAAAAAATGAATAGTAGTCTTTTCATAATATATGCTCTATTATTGGCTACAAATTTAGCAGCTTATAGCATAATGAGACTATCCACAAACTATTTGTTTATATTCATATTTTCCTTTTTCAATGGGTAAATGAATGGACAGTCACTCTCATAGATAAAAACAAGAATCCTCTTTCAACCTATCACCTATATTATCAAACCCTTTATTCATCGTATTTTCAGAATGGTGATAGGTTACTGTTGTAGTTTCAAGGTAGGGAACCTTCCTCCACCCCAAAGCATAATAGCATAAACCCATCGGACGAAGAAAAGTCAGGCATTTGATAGACAAATCTCCACCCTTAGTCGATTTTATTTTTATCTGCTCCAGTATCTACTTAGCTTTGAGATATTAAAACTAATAAAAGCAGTAAGAGAAATGAGAAAAAACATGAAATTGACAGGATTGGCAGTCTGCTTAACATGCTGTGCAGGTTTTATAAATGCACAAGAAGCCAATGAGCTGCAAGAAAGGCAGCAACAAGAAAAGCATCTTCCACGCGAAGTTCTGAATCCAGAGAAGGTAGCAACCCAGATGACTGAGCAAATGAATAAGTTGCTCCAACTGACAGATAAACAATATAAGAAAATATATAAGCTGAACCTGAAAGAGCAAAAAGCATTTTTCAAGGCTATGCAAAATTCGGATGACTATCGCCCACCAATGGGAGAAGGTCCCGGTATGCGGGGAGGACGTCCGCCAATGGGTGGAGGACAACCGCCAATGATGGGAGAAGATGGTTTCCCGGGCAGAATGGGAGGTGGTCCGATGATGAGCAGAGATACCAATTCTGCCGACTCACAAAAGAAAGCCGCAGAAACCAAAGAAAAGAAAATAAAAAAGATTCTGACAAAAGAACAGTATGAGAAATGGCAGGCCGAACAAAATTCCGCACGTAAAAAAGCTTCTCAAAGAAGAATGCACAAAGATAATCATCCTGACAAGGGTCCGGACTTTGAACAAAAAAATCTCTAAAACATCACACTTAATATGTTTCTATGAACAGCGTTTGTTTTTCATAATTTTTTAGTGAATGTAAAGTAGCGGCTCTCTTCGTGAGGAAGAGAGCCGCCCTTATTTGATATGAGTTTGAAAAGTCCCTAAAAAGAAAATCACCTTTGCTGCAACATATCGTGCAGTAAAGGTGATTTTTATAAGATCAAGGCTTTTGAACGACCTCTATTACATTTCGCTTAAGACTTCTTCGCAATCTTGTTTCGCTGCGTCCACGCAAGAACCATAACTCCGATCAGCAACAAAGCCAGTGCTGCATAAGCAATACTTTCTGTAACCTGTATGCTTTGTGGATCAAACCACATTTCGATGGTATGTTCCCCTGCCGGTACATTTATCGCACGCAAGATATAGTCTGCACGGGCAATATCCACCGGCTGGCCATCAATAGTCACCTGCCATCCCGGATAATATATTTCAGAGAAAACAACAACTCCGTCTTTAGGAGTGGAGGCCTTATAAACCAAACGATTTGGCTCGTAACTGGTTAACTGGATGGTAGATAGTGAATCTTTATATCCTTCTGTCACATCTTTCAGCTGTTCTTTAAACTTCACATCCACTACGGCTGTTTCCGTTGGAAGAATATCGTTCAAAGCATCTATTTCTTCATTTGCATTATTTACATACTGCACCTTATCTACGAACCATGCATTACCGTATGCATAAGGATTCATGACAGGAACAGCCTGTCCTTGCTCACCGGCAGGGAAAATGAAGTATTTTGTATTCAGCATATTCAGTACACGGAATTTGGAAGCGTCTACACTGTCCATCTGTCCGCCGGCAGTAGCCACCGCCTGATAGGTTTCCTGCATTTCGGGCATGATATGATGATCTATCATTTCCTGATAGCGACGGAGCTTCGCTGCATGATAGCCACCGACACTTTTATGCCAGTATGCTGTATTGTTTTCATTAAACGTATTACCGGGGAAGCCTATAAAGTTCAACACACGATAATTTAAAGTAGTATCCTGAAGGATCATCTCATCCGCCTGTGTTTTAACAAACGCTTCCGTCTGCTTGGATTTCGGCACAAACTGTTCGTCATTCAAATAGCGTTTATTGACGCTCCACATATCTACCAAACACAAAAGCGCAATGCCAGCCAGTGTGAAAGAAGCTTTCAACTTCCGCTGTTGATATAAGAATAAAAACAGGCAACCAATCACGATAATAAAGAAACTGCGCCATGCATCTGAAGCAACAATAGCTTTACGCATTTCGGTCAGATTGGCTACAATCGGCGCAAGATGTTGAGCACGAGATTCGGCAGGAAGCACCTGCTCCAAAGTAGCTATTTCTTGTGCTGTAACAAAGCTGGAGGAGGAGACTCCCGGAGCAACCGCCAGAATCAACGCAACACCGGCAGTCAATACCAGAGTAGCAATCACGCCTCCGCGATTCTCTTTCAATTTCAACGTATCCGGCTTGTTCAAAATCTCTTTCAAGGCAAAAATCGCTAGCAAAGGAATGGTAAATTCAGCAATCACCAGAATGGAAGAAACAGCGCGGAACTTGTTGTACATCGGAACGTAATCGATAAAGAAGTCCGTCAATCCCATGAAATTCTTTCCCCATGAAAGCAGAATCGAAAAGATAGTAGCTCCCAGCAATGCCCATTTGAGAGGACCTTTCACAATGAAACAACCTAATACGAACAGGAACATCACAAATGCCCCCACATATACCGGACCGGCTGTCCATGGCTGTTCACCGAAGTATTGTCGTGGAAACTGTGAATAAATACCGCTATACATTGGATTGGCCTTTGCCATAGCAACTTCGCTTTGCGACATCGTAGATCCTGATCCTCCCCCCTTTACATTCGGAACCAGCAACGTCAACGTTTCACCGATACCATAACTCCAGTTGGTTATATAATCACGATCCAATCCGCTACTAGTCTGACTGGCAGCAGCTCCCTCCTGCTTCAATTCACTCTTGCCGCGCATCGTCTCCTTACTATATTCATACGTATGATACAGATTGGAAATATTGATGCAGACTCCTACCACGGCAGCCAGTGCTAAAACCCCGCTAGCCTTGAAGAAATGAGGCAATTCTTTCTTTCTATAAGCATCTTCAAAGTAAGCTCCTACAAAAAACAGGATCACAAACATGAAATAATAGCTCATCTGAATGTGATTCGACTGAATCTGAAGGGCGATGAACAGGGCCGTAACGATTCCGCCCAACAGGTATTTCTTCCGGTAAGCCAGAACGACACCTGCAATCGTAGGTGGTATATAAGCCAATGTCACAAACTTCCAGATATGCCCTGCCGGTATCAGAATGAAGAAATAGGAAGAGAATGCCCATATCACTCCGCCTAATCCTGCCAGCCAGGCCGATATTCCAAACGCCCGCAAGAGGATATAGAATCCCAGCATCATGATAAAAGTCAGCACTACATAATCCGGGAGAAAGAGGCGATAAACCTTCTCCACCCCTTTCAGGGACGTTGTCGAGTCGTAACTCGGAGACATCTGATAAGTAGGCATACCTCCAAAAATCGAGTTTGTCCAGCGCGTACGTTCTCCGGTACGCTCGAGATACTCTTTCGATTCTTGTCCTGCACCGACTCCGGCAGCCGTGTCATGCTGAAACAAGATACGACCTTCGATATCAGCCGGAAAAAAATAGGCGAAAGAAAGAATGATAAAAGCCAGAATGGCTATTAAGTCAGGAAGAAACTTTTTCATTTACGATGACACGATTTACTATTTACGATTGAAGTTTGAATATAAAAATAAATACGACCGGACAATCTAACATTTACAATTGATAACAGTGGAATATCGATCTCCCTTATTTATCAATCGTAAATGGTAAATCGTCTAATCGTAAATCAAATTAGTATCTATAATGATCTGCTTTATAAGGTCCGTCCACCGATACACCAATATAAGCGGCCTGTTCGGGAGTCAACTTAGTCAGTTTCACACCGATCTTTTCAAGATGCAGGCGAGCCACTTCCTCGTCCAGATGCTTCGGCAAGCGATATACATTGATATCATATTTCTTGTTGAACAGTTCTATCTGCGCCAATGTCTGATTGGTAAATGAATTACTCATCACGAATGACGGGTGTCCTGTTGCACATCCCAGATTTACCAGACGACCGTCGGCCAACAAGATAATGCTATGTCCATCCGGGAAATAATAACGGTCTACCTGCGGTTTGATATTCACACATTTGATGCCCGGATAATGTTTCAAAGCATCTACCTGAATTTCATTATCGAAATGGCCGATGTTGCAAACGATAGCCTGGTCTTTCATTTTCTCCATGTGGTCGATACGGATAATATCGATATTACCTGTCGTAGTCACGAAGATGTTACCTTCCAGACAAGCCTCTTCCATCGTCACTACTTCGAAACCTTCCATTGCAGCCTGCAGTGCACAGATCGGGTCTACCTCCGTCACGAGCACCCGCGCTCCATAAGAACGCATGGAGTGAGAACAGCCTTTACCCACATCACCATAACCGCATACCACTACTACTTTTCCGGCAATCATCACATCTGTTGCACGCTTGATTCCGTCGGCCAACGATTCGCGGCAACCGTACAGATTATCAAACTTAGATTTCGTTACCGAGTCGTTTACATTGAATGCCGGGAACAGCAATTTGCCTTCTTCCTGCATCTGATACAAACGGTGTACGCCTGTCGTAGTCTCTTCAGATACGCCACGCACTTCTTCCGCTACGCGATGCCAGCGAGTACTGTCTTCTGCCAACACTTTCTTCAAGATAGCATTCAGTTCTATTTCATCCTCCGCGTGTACTTCCTTATCCAATACGGCAGCATTATTTTCAGCATCATAACCCACGTGGATCATCATTGTTGCGTCACCGCCATCATCTACAATCACATTCGGTCCCTTGCCGCCGTCAAAGCTCAATGCCTGCAACGTGCACCACCAATAATCGGCAAGAGTCTCGCCCTTCCATGCAAATACCGGTACACCGGCAGCAGCTATCGCAGCAGCAGCATGATCCTGCGTTGAATATATATTACAAGAGCACCAACGTACTTCAGCTCCTAAAGCCACTAATGTTTCAATCAGCACAGCCGTTTGAATGGTCATGTGCAACGACCCCATAATGCGGGCACCTTTTAACGGTTTGGATTCTCCATACTTTTCGCGAAGAGCCATCAGGCCGGGCATTTCTTTTTCTGCCAAATCGATTTCCTTGCGTCCGAAATCAGCAAGTGTAATATCTGCCACCTTATAGGGCAGAGTAGAGAATAATTCTGTAGACATATTGTAAATCATTTATATATAATGGATGCAAAGATAGAACATTCTGATTAGTAGGGCAAAAGCTATCCGTTTTTTTTATATTATAATAACTAGGGAGGCTGTCAGCATCTCGGAATATTGTTTTATATTTGCAACAGATAAAACAACTTCTACAACATTCTAATGAATAATAATGAATCTTCTATGAGAAATTACGAAAACAAAACAAAGGAGGATCTTTTAGAAATAATCGAACAATTAGAGAAGAAAATAGATTTCCTTTCCTCTCATTCTTCAGATTCTTCCTCTCCCTCCAAAGGACGTTTTCGTGATAAATATAGTACCCGGATACTGGATGCTCTTCCTGACATGCTCACCGTCTTCGACCATGACGCCAATATTATAGAGCTTGCTTCTTCTCCGGCAACTAATCACGTAGAAGGTATCAGCCCCAACAATATCACTACCACTAACGTAAAAGACATTCTGCCCAAAGAGGCTTATGAAAGTGTCCGCAAGAATATGGATAAGGTGATTCTCACAGGAGAAAGTTCAACAGCCAGACACGATCTTATGTTGGATGGTGTTTTACATCACTACGAAAACCGTATCTTTCCTTTGGATAAAGAGTATCTGTTGTGTATGTGCCGTGATATATCCCAACAATGGGAGGCGGAACAGACGAATGCCCAGCAACAGAAAGAACTAAAGGCTGCCAGAATCAAAGCGGAAGAGTCGGACCGATTGAAATCTGCTTTTCTGGCAAACATGAGTCATGAAATACGTACCCCGCTCAATGCCATTGTAGGATTCTCCAAACTAATCACTTACGCAACATCTGCAGAAGAGAAGAATCAATATTCGGAAATCATCGAACGAAATTCGGAAATGCTGCTGAATCTATTCAATGATATTCTGGATCTGGCATCACTTGAAGCTGATTCTCTAAAATTCAATATCCGCCCGATCAAATTAATAGATATCTGCCTGCAGCTGGAACAACAATTCTGTCATAAGACGCAAAACGGTGTCAAACTTATTCTGGACGACGTAGATGCGGACATGCATACTTCGGGAGACTGGAATCGCATCATACAAATTATAAGTAACTTGCTTAGTAACGCTACGAAGTTTACCCCGAAAGGAGAAATTCATTTCGGATATCGGGAAAAGGAGGATTTTGTAGAGTTCTACGTTAAAGATAGCGGCATCGGCATTCCGGCAGCAAGAATTGCCACAATTTTCCGGCGCTTTGGAAAGGTCGACGATTTTGTTCAGGGAACAGGATTGGGATTAACTCTTTGCAGAATGTTAGTAGAGAAGATGGGTGGACGTATCTGGTTGCGCTCCCAAGAAGGACAGGGAAGCAGATTCTATTTCACCCTGCCTTTGATTCGCCAATAAAATCGATTAAGGACACAAATATCAGTGTCCGGGCATGACCTTACATGACTATTTGCAATTAAATATAGATATACAGAAAACGCGGCTTGTTGGTAACAAAACCGCGTTTTCCGCATATATCTATGTTTGAAATATATTCATTTATTCCTTAGCAGCCGGAGCACTAAGCATTTCTTTGTATTTCACCGGATCATTCAGAATTTTCATTGCTTCCTTCAAACCGTCATCATCCTTCAACTGCTGGATGATATTACCACGTTGGTAATAGTAACGCTTGATAATTTCAGTAGCAATCATCTTCTTTATATCAGATGAGAAATAATCCAAGTCGCGGTCAAGATCATGATTTAACTTCTTCTCAAGTGCTTTGAACTCCTCTAAAGCATCATCCATATACCCTTCAAACTCGGCAGCTTCTTTCAACGTTTTCAGAATTTTCTCGCTTTGCTGGTCATATTTGAAGTCGGCTTTCTTCACCAATGCTTTAAAATCATTATAATCGGCATCTGTCACCTCAAACTTCTCCGGAGCAACGATGGTAGGATGTTTCAAACAATACTGAGTTGCATAATCAAAAATCAGATTATCGCGTACCAGATAGAAGAGGATATTCGGTAATTTCTCCTGTTTGATAACAATATCCGGCATTACACCACCTCCGTCGCGTACTTCACGTCCGGCAGCCGTATGGAATACCTTAGTCAAACTGTCAGGAATGGTTCCTACACTTCCATCTTCATTACGATGCTTGTAGTCAATAGCCTGTACACAACGTCCACTTGGAATATAATATTTGGAGGTAGTCACTTTCATCGTTCCGCCATAAGGCAAAGAGCGGGGAACCTGTACCAGTCCTTTTCCGAAGGTACGGTTACCAACAATAACGGCACGGTCGAGATCCTGCAGAGAACCTGATAAAATTTCGGAAGCAGAAGCGGTTCCACTATTTACCAATACCGCAATCGGAATATCCAAGTCCAACGGCTCGCGCAATGTCTTATAAGTGTTACTAGCTTGTTTGATTTTCCCTTTGGTCGTTACAATCACCTTTCCACGCGGCAAGAAATAATTCGCAATTTCTACTGCTTCATCCAGCAATCCACCGCCATTACTACGGAGGTCTATCACCAACGAAGTAGCTCCCTGTTTCTTCAAATCCAGAAATGCTTTCTTAAACTCTTTGGAAGGGTTGCCGGAAAAAGTGCTAAGGCTAATGTAACCTACATTATTATCCAATACGGCAGTATAAGGAATCGCCGGATTCTGAATAGACTCACGTACAATCGTGAACTCCATCGGCGTACGTCCACCTTTCTCATTCGGGCGCTCAATCTTTAGCTTAAAACTGGTACCTGCCTGTCCGCGTAACATCTGGCTGACTTCCGCATTATTCTTACCGGCAAGATCCTGTCCGTCAATCTCCATCAGTATATCTCCCGCTTTCAGACCGGCTTTTGCAGCAGGCGTTCCCTCAAAAGGTTCAGAAATCATCGAACGTTTTAGTTTCGTATTATAAGCAATGTAAGAACCCATCCCACCAAATGATCCTTTAATCATCTGCTCCAGTTCACTCTGATCTTCTTCCGGGAAATATTCCGTATAAGGATCCAGCGTATAAAGCATATTATCGATTCCTTCCCGAATCGTTTTATTCGGATCAATGGTATCTACATAGAACATATCCAGTTCTTTCACAATCGCATTAAATATATCCAGATTCTTTGCAATCTGGAAATTACGGTCGTCTCCACTCTTGAAACTAAAGAAAGCAACTGTTGCTATCACCGCTACTGCAACAATAGCTATCTGCCTGTTCAGCAATTTTTTCATACCTCTTTCAATCTAAATGAGTCGTAAAAGTAGCTCAATTCCTTTGTTATTCCGCCAGAATCCTGTTAATATTTAACTTAATTTCATCCCAGCGTTCCTGTGGTATCGTTGTTCCGATTACCTGAATAACATTTCCCGAGAGAATAGAACCTATTTTTGCACATTTATCCAACGAATATCCGCAAGTCAATCCGTATAAGAATCCGGAAGCAAAATAATCACCGGCACCGGTAGTATCCACCACTTTTTGAACCGAAATGGCCGAAACCTTTATTTCTTCTGTCCCTTTGCGGATATAAGAACCGTTTGCCCCGACTTTTACGATAGCAATACTGCATTTCTTGGCAATCACTCTCAAAGCTTCCTCCGGCTCCTTGCCGGTAAAGGCTTTCGCTTCCTCTTCGTTTGCAAAGACAATGTCGACATATTTGTTTATTAACAAGGTGAAGAATTCCAGATCATTAGCCACAATGTTATAACTAGCCATATCGAGACAAATCTGCAAACCGGCTTCTTTAGCCAGTTCAATGGCGTGAAGAATCATTTCGTGGTCCTGAACAAGATAGCCTTCTATAAATAGGTACGCGTAACCTTTAAACATATCCAAGGTCAGTTCCTCTGCTCTCAAAGAAGCCGCTGCTCCCAGATAGGTTCCGAAAGTGCGCTCTCCATCCGGTGAAATAAAAGTGGATGCCACACCGGAAGGCAGTCGATCCGAGGTCAATAATTTGTCTTCAATCTTATTTTTCTGCAGATTTTCACGAAAAAATTCTCCATAATTATCATTTCCCACTTTTCCGATAAACCCTGTTCCGGCACCCAAACAAGCCAGTCCGAGGATGGCATTTCCTGCCGATCCGCCTGTTGCCAAGTGGGTTTTCATCTGTGAAAATCTTGTGTTAATCTGCTGTAACTTAGCGTCATCGATGAGCTGCATGCTTCCTTTGGGTAAACCCATTTCATCCAAAAGAGTATCATCCTTCAGGGTTGCGAGTACGTCTACCAGGGCGTTGCCCAATCCTATTATTTTGTCCATTCCTAATATTTTTTTTGCAAAGATATTGCATATTTCAAAAAAACCTAGTACTTTTGCATCGCAATTGAGAAAAACATTCTTCCTTAGCTCAGTCGGTTAGAGCATCTGACTGTTAATCAGAGGGTC
>OBZG01000163.1_pt1 | contig 84296 bp, 87 predicted proteins | sample 1550701 | NCBI WGS metagenome assembly OBZG01 (sample SAMEA2580229, study PRJEB22360) | human gut metagenome | biome: human gut; feature: human-associated habitat; material: faeces | place: Denmark | collected 2008/2010
GAGGCAGTTGATGTGAAGATGAGACAAATGTAAGGCGTCCATTAGGGCGTCTTTTTCAGTACAAAAATTTAAGTAGAGAAAGGTGGTGAGCCCTATGACAGAAAAACAGAAAATATTTGCAGATGAATACTTGATTGATTTGAATGCCACACGGGCTTACCGTGCGGCGTATCCGAATTGCAAAAAAGATAGTTCGGCAGATGCAGCAGCGAGAAAATTACTCGGAAATACTCGGATTCAAACCTATATCACAGAACGAATGGAAGAACGGCAGAAACGAACGGAGATCACCCAGGACATGGTGCTTCAGGAACTGGCCGCCATTGCTTTTGCTAGAGCGACAGACTATGTATCTGTGAGAGATGGAATGGTGCAAGTAAAAGATACTGATCAGTTATCGGATTTACAAATAGCAGCTATTGCCGGAATTAAAGAAACACAGAACGGGATAGAAGTTAAGCTAGGGAGTAAAGAGAAAACGCTCGAGCTTCTCGGCAGGCACTTAGGTATGTGGAATGACAAGGTAAATGTCGTAGGGCAGATAGAAACTAAAAATCCATTTTCAGATTTAACGACAGAAGAGTTAAAGAAGTTGGTTGGCGATGGATAGAAAGCAGCAGATCATACAAGGTGCTAAGATAGAGCTTGCAAGGCGCGAGTTCTTTTTTTATTGTCAATTAAAAGCACCGGATTTTTATAAAAGCGATAGAACGTTTTTAGTAAATCTCTGTAATGAATTGCAAGAATTTGTGGAGTCTGACGAAGAAGTGTGTGTTGTGAATATTCCTCCAAGACATGGAAAAAGCCGAACTGCAGGAAATCTTGTGGAATGGTGTCTAGGGAACGACCCAACATACAAGATTATGACTGGTTCCTACAACGAAACACTGTCTACTATGTTTTCGAAAAATGTGAGAAATAGCATACAAGAGAAAAAAGCTGATGAAAGTAAATCGGTGTTTTCGGACGTATTCCCGGGAGTTGAAATAAAGTATGGAGACGGTGCCATGAATCTGTGGAGCCTCGAAGGTGGTTATAACAACTATCTTGCGACATCGCCTACCGGAACGGCTACAGGATTTGGATGTAATTTGATGATTATAGATGATCTTATCAAGTCAGCGCTGGAAGCAAATAATGCAACGGTATTGGAAAACCATTGGTCGTGGTTTACGGATACGATGTTGTCACGTTTGGAAGAGGACGGGAAAATTATCATAATCATGACGAGATGGCACAGCGAAGACTTGGCAGGGAGGGTGTTGGAATGGTGTCAAAGTAGCAACAAAAAATACCGGCATATAAAGGACAAGGCCCTACTGGATCCTGTTAAACATAAAATGCTCTGCCCGGAGATCCTCAGCTACGAGTCTTACAAAGATAAAACGAGCGCGATGGGAGAAGATATTGCCAGCGCTAACTATAATCAGGAGCCAATTGATCTAAAAGGGCGACTATACACAAAATTTAAGACTTACGAAGATATACCGCGGGATTTCAACGGGAATCAACTTTTTACGGAGATTAAAAATTACACTGATACAGCCGATGAAGGAAGCGACTACTTATGCAGCATTACTTATGGGGTGTACAACATGGAAGCTTATGTGCTCGATATAATCTATACTCAGGAGGCTATGGAGCACACAGAAGGAAAAGTAGCAAAAATGTTATTTGATTATAGAGTAAACATTGCCGATATCGAATCTAATAACGGAGGAAAAGGATTTGCAAGAGCGGTAGAAAGCATATTGCAGCAGCAATTCCAAACGAATAAAACGTCAGTTAACTGGTTCCATCAGTCGCAGAACAAGAAAGCAAGGATTTTGTCTAACTGCACTTGGGTGATGGAGCATATTTATTTTCCGAAGAACTGGAGAGATAGATGGCCGGAGTACTACAAAGATATGAACAAGTATCAAAGAGAAGGTAAAAACGCACATGATGATGCACAAGATGCGACTACTGGAATTGCTGAGAAGATAAGTAAAGGCAAAGTGAAACTAAAGACCTTTAGAGGAGGAATATAGAATGAATGGAAAAAGACCATATAAATTGCCGGAACCGCTTTTATGTTCCGCTGATAAAGAAATCAATATGACATTGGTGAATGAATACATTTGCAAGCATGAGGAAAGGATGCCGAGATATAACTACCTTGAAAATCTATACAAAGGATTTCACGATGTATTCCATCTTCCGGAAAAGGAATCCTGGAAGCCAGATAACCGACTGGCCGTAAATTTCCCACGGTATATCACAGAGACCTTTTTGGGATATGCTTATGGAATCCCGGTTAAAAAATCACATCCGGATACAAAGATTAAAGATGCGATTATTGAGTTTGACAGAGATAATGATATCTCAGATCAGGAATACGAGCTTGCGAAGAAATGTTGCATCTATGGACATGCATTTGAGTATTTTTACCAGGATGAAGAGGCGAAGACAAAGACCGTGATCTGCAATCCAAAAGAACTGTTTGTCGTCTATGATGATACCGTAAAGAACCGTGCACTATTTGCTATCAGATATGGATATAGAGATGATAAAGTCACAAGGCACGGAGAAATACTGACAAGAGAGAAAATCATCCCATTCGAGGGGGGAATCATGCAGGAGAGCATACCGAATCCCTATGGTCGTATTAATTGTGTAGAATACATGCTGAACGATGAAAGGATCGGGCTTTATGAAGAAGTTGCCGGTATGGTAGAAACATATAATAGGGTGATCGGAGAAAAGGCAAATGACGTAGACTCTTTTGCAGAAGCATATCTTGCAGTGCTTGGCGCCGAGCTGGATGAGGATGGTGTTTATAAGATCCGGGACAATCGAATTATAAATCTTTATGGTACGGAAAATGCAAAAGATATTATCGTGCAGTTTCTTGGCAAACCAACTGCAGACGGAACGCAGGAAAATCTTTTGAATCGGCTTGAGGATTTGATTTATCAGACGAGTATGGTAGCAAACATCTCCGATGAATCTTTCGGAAATGCTTCCGGAACCTCTCTTGCGTATAAATTGCAGTCTATGAGCAATCTTGCCCTAACATTCGACCGTAAAATTGAAAAGTCCATGAGAAAGAGATATAAATTGTTTTGTTCTCTTGCAACGAATGTGCCAGATCGGGACGCATGGAAAGATATTGATTTTACAATGAGCAGAAATATTCCGAAAAATCTCCTCGAAGAAGCACAGACAGCACAGGCACTGGAAGATGTTGTGTCAAAGGAGACCCAGCTTTCTGTTCTGTCTATTGTAAGAGACGTTTCCGAGGAAATAGACCGAATGGAGAAGGATGAAGAAAAGAGACAGAAAACAATTGTAGAAAAACGGATGTTCGGAGGTGCGGCAGATGAGCAGCAGGACGTACTGGAAGAATAGGGAAGAAGAGCAGCGAAAGAAGAATATTAGGGATGAAGCCGAATATGTAAAAGAGATCGGGAAGATCTATGTGAACATGATGGATGAGATCCAAAAAGAAATAAATGGATTCTATACAAAATACGCAAAAGCAGAGGGGATCTCGATTACAGAAGCGAAAAAGCGGGTATCCAAAATGGACATTGATGCGTACAGCCGGAAAGCAGCACGGTATGTAAAGGATAAGAATTTTTCGAAGGAAGCCAATGAGGAAATGCGACTCTACAATGTAACAATGAAGATTAATCGCTTGGAGATGTTAAAAGCCAATATTGGAATGCATCTTATTGGTGGGTTCGATGAACTTCAGAAATATTTTGGGCAGATCCTGACGGAAAAAACACTGGAAGAATTTGAAAGGCAGGCAGGAATCCTCGGAAAATCCATTCAGAACAATGCGAAGATGGCACATGCAATTGTAAATGCTTCTTTCCACAATGCAAAGTATTCGGATCGTATTTGGATGTATCAAGATATGCTGAAAGCGGAGTTGTCTAAGTTGCTGCAGGCGGGGCTGATACAAGGCAAGAATCCAAGAGTACTGGCAAGGCATCTTACTAAACTATTTGGAGTAAGCCGGGAAAATGCAGAGAGATTGATGGCAACAGAATTGTCTAGGGTGCAGGCAGAGGCGCAGAAGCAGTCCTACATCCGCAATGGATTTGATGAGTATGAGTTTATCGCAGAGCCTACTGCTTGCCGGGTTTGCAGGGCTTTGGACGGAAAGCATTTCAAGGTATTGAAAATGATGCCGGGTGAAAATGCACATCCAATGCATCCACGTTGCCGGTGCAGTACAGCAGCATATATGGACGATAAAGAGTATAGTGAGTGGTTGGATGGGTATTCTCAACATGGAATGAGTTTTGAAGAATGGAAGAAGTTGAAAAAACATAAGAAAAGAAGTATACTAGAAATAGATGACAAGGAAGATTTATATACAAATCTTAATAGTATGTCAGATGATTTGTCAGAGAAATCCTTACAAGTAAGCCATTATTTAGACACACTTAATCTACCAAAAAGTAAATGGAGTGGCATCACAAAGATTGTAACCAGTGATGAGTTGCCACATTCCCTTGGAAGGACAAAATCAAATGGAGACATACTTCTTAGAAAAGATGCGAGCACTAAAACGATAGTACATGAGCATTTGCATACTCGTTCGGTTTTACATAACAAAGGTGCGTATCGAAGGAATAAATGGTTTGAAGAAAATGCTTGTGAAATGCTTGCTGAAGAATTGTGCAATAAAAATGGTATAAGATACAAACGGACATATAAAAATGTGACAGAGCCACTTAGGGATATAGCAAGTGTTACGAGTCAGTATATATCAGATTATGATTTTGCATTAGATTATTTTAACGCTGGAATCGAGAACAGAGAGCAGTGGTTGATAGAATTGGCAAATAGAGAAACTGATAACTCCATAAGAAGGCGCATTTTGGATTTGATAGGAGAGATTAAAAATGCTTAGAAACCTAAATGAGTTGAAAGAAATTATATTTGGCGAAGATATGACGGATAAGGAATGGTTAGAGTTAAGCAAAGAAGTGGATGATGCTTGGGAAAATGCAACAGATAATGAAAAACAGGAATTTGAGGACAGTGGAGCCGGAGATATGCTGGGACAGATATTAGAATTTATGGATTGACCATCAGTCAAAAATGATTGGTGGTTTTCTTATGCAAATTTTTAGGAAAGGAGTGATGCAAATTGATTGAGGTACATATCACGCAGGACGGTTTGATGGTAAAAGGTCATGCAGGCTATGCAGAACAAGGGAAAGATATTGTTTGTGCTGGCGTAACAGCTCTTGTACAGACCCTGATCAAATCCATAGAGGGGCTGACAGAGGATCAAATTGAATATGAAATATCTCCCGGAAGGGTTGGTATAAAGTATGGGAATTTATCGGAGAAATCAAAAACTTTGGTAGATTCCTTTTTCATTGGCATTTGTCTGATTGTCGATGAGTTCCCGGAGTATGTCCGGGTATTGTAACTGGAAGTGAGCGAAACCTCGTAAAACTATGATTCGATGCAATAGTCTGGACAATGGATGGACTGGGGCGAAAGGAGAAGTTAACATGAAATTTAGAGAATTTATGGCATTACAATTATTTGCCGAGAACGAAGGAATTGGGGCGGAAAGCAATGGATCCGGCGCGAACGGCGAAGAAACACATGGCAACGAGGAAAGTCAAGGGACTTCCGGCAACACGTTTGAAGACTTTTTAAAAGACGGAAAGAATCAAGCGGAATTTGACAGAAGAGTCAATAAAGCAATCGAAACTGCACTCGGCAATGCGAAAGTGAAGTGGCAGGAGGATGCTGACCAGAAAGCAGAAGAAGCGGCAAAAGTCGCAAAGATGAATGCAGAACAGAAACAGCAGTACGAACTGGACAAGTTAAAGAAAGAAAATGAGAGATTGCAGGCAGAGTCTGTAAGAAATCAGCTTAGCAGAAACGCAGCAGGAGTCCTTACAGAGAAAGGTTTTGAAGCAACGCAGGATGTGCTTGATTTTGTTGTAGGAGCTGATGAAGCAGATACCAATGCAAGGATTGATACACTTGTGAAAATCGTTGAATCACAGCTTAAAAAAGCGGAGATTGCTAGAGCAACCGGGACTACACCAAAGACCGTGACAAACTCTGGAAGCCAGATGTCTGAATTTGACAAGAGACTTGCGAAGTATAAATAAAGGAGAATGTGAAGATGAAGAACAAAGAATTTATGATGTTACAGTTATTTGCGGCAGGAGATAACAATAACTTACCGGTGAAAAGTTACCAACTGGAATTTAAAAATCTCTTGCAGGCAGTATTTGGAAAGATGTCCTATTTTTCCGATTTTTTCGGTGGGGGAATTGAGGCATTAGATGGTGTCAGGGAGAACGAGACAGCCTTTTATGTGAAGACATCTGATATCCCGGTTGTAGTTGGTACTGGTTATGATAAGACAGCTACAAAGGGATTTAAGACTGGGACGGGGAATTCCAGCCGCTTTGGAGAAAGAACAGAGATTATTTACACGAATACACCAGTTAATTACTCATGGGGATGGAACTTCCATGAGGGTATTGACAGACATACAGTTAACAATGATTTTGATTCCGCGGTTGCAGATCGTTTGGAATTACAAGCGAGGGCTAAGACGAAGCAGTTTAATAAGCAGCATGGAAAATTTATTTCTACATCCGCTGGCAAAACAATGACAATGGCGGATTACACAGCGGATAATGTGTTGAAGCTGTTCAATGAGCTTTCGAAGTATTTCAATAACATTGAGGCGGTAGGAACAAAGAAAGTTAAGGTTTGTTCCGATTTATACAATGCTATTGTAGATCATCCGCTTAATACAACTGCGAAGAATTCAAATGTAAATATCGAAGGAAACGAAGTTGTGAAATTCAAAGGTTTCCTTGTAGAAGAGATTCCAGATGAGCTCTTCCAGTCAAAAGAGTGCGCTTATGCTTATATTGCAGGAGTTGGTAAGGCGTTTACTGGAATCAACACGGCAAGAACAATCGAATCAGAAGATTTTGACGGTGTAGCTTTACAGGGCGCCGGTAGAGCCGGAGAGTTTATCTTAAACGATAACAAAAAAGCAGTAGTAAAGGTGACAGTGGGGGAATAACACCCACTGACGATACAGCCTTGATTGGCAGTGGGAAAGTAGGAAAGGCAAAAGTAGGTAAAGCAAAATAAGAGACGGAGGTAATGAATATGGCATATTCTAAAAAAGATTGGGCAGATGGTGAAGTAATTTCAGAGGCAGCAATGGACAACATCGAAAACGGTGTAGCCGCGAATGATACAAAAAACACACAGCAGGATTCTAAAATTTCCGAATTAGAAGGCAAACTTGCAAAAGCAGTTGCGGGTTCTAAAGATGGTTTAATGTCTAAAGAGGACAAAACGAAACTGGACGGAATTGCAGAACAGGCGAATAAATACGTTCTTCCAGCGGCGAACAAGACAACGCTGGGCGGCGTGAAACAGATGGCTTTGATTGCAGATTTGTCCACAGAAACAGCGACTGACCTGAAAAATAAAATCAATGCAATTCTTGCGGAGATGAAAAAACAGGGTATCATGGCAAATTCGTAAGGAGTTGAAATTCAATGCTGAATGATTTAAAAAAACTTCTTGGAATCGAGGATGATTCTCTTGATCAGAAACTGGAGTTGATACTCAGATCTGTGCATGGGCGCCTAAAGCTCCTGCTCGGAGGAATTGAAGTACCGGCGGAAATGAATCATATCGTTGTGGAAGTGGCGGTGATCCGGTTCAACCGGCTAGGTTCCGAGGGGATGTCTTCCCACAATGTCGATGGCGAGAACATGTCCTACAATGACAACGATTTTGATGGATTTATGAATGAGATACAAGCTTTTTTAGATTCGCAGAAGGAATCAAAACGAGGAAGGGTGAGATTTATTTGAGATGTGATACAGAGGTATTCTTCCAGTCGATCACGCCCGGAGAATATGATGAGTCTACCGGAGATTATGAAGAAGATAAGATCACGGAAGAAAAAAAGCATGCCAGTGTTACAGATACCGGCACGGATACGATGAATCTTGTGTACGGTGCTATAAAGCAGGGAAGTAAGACAGTGCGCTTGCAGATGCACTATAAAAAGCCGTTCGACCTTATCCGGATAGGCAATGTCCTATACAGAGTGGATTTTGAACGAAAACTGCGAACAAAGCATGTGTTTGTAGTGTCGGAGGTGCAAAGTGGCAGAAATTAAATTTGAGGGAATCGTAAAGCTGAATAAAGGCTTAAAAAAGAGAATGGACATGAGTGCGGTAAAGACAGTTGTGAAGAAGAATGGTGCAGATATGCAAAGGAAAGCGCAGAGAAATGCACCAGTCGATACAGGAACTCTAAAACGAAGAATCGGGCTTAACATCTCGGACAGCGGAATGACCGCAACGGTAGAACCAACAGCTGAGTATGCGCCTTATGTAGAACTTGGAACCCGATTTATGGAAGCGCAGCCATATCTAAAACCTGCATTTGAGGAGCAGAAAAAGCAATTTGAAAAAGATTTACAGAAACTTGTGAGGTGATATATGGATCCGCAGCAAGAATTATTTACAAAATTATTAACAGAGATCAAATCATTAGGATATGACGTATATGACGGTTTTCTTCCGCCGGATGGTACGCAGTATCCTTTTGTTTATCTTGCAGATAGCCAGCAGATTGATGAAGCAAATAAAACCGCTGTCTTTGGCAGTGTCCATCAGACAATCCATGTTTGGTGCGACAATCCGAAGCGCAGAGGCACAGTTTCAAAAATGTTGTTGTCGATTAAAAACACATGCAGAAAACTGGATCATACAGAAAATTTTGCATGGAATGTCCGGAATGTGAATCAAAGAATTCTTTCGGACAAGACCACAAAGCAGCCACTTTTACATGGGTTGCTGGAAATAGAATTTAGTTTTAGTTAGAGAGGAGAAAAAAAGCATGTTTAAGACAGGATTGCAGTTATTTTCCGAAGCCGTATCCGGAAAGAAAATCGTATATTTATACCGGTTGGCAAAGAATTCCTCGAAAGAGGCGGGAAAGAATTTGGCGTTTACGACGGAAAACGGAAGAACGAAAAGTAAGGATGCAGATTCTACTGCGACAAAGGACGGTTCTATCAGAACACCGGGGACAACGGAAGTAGAGATTACCGCTACAAGCATTTTATCAAAAGGGGACAAGACGGTTCAGGAACTTGAGGATGCAATGGATTCTGATGAATTGATTGAAATCTGGGAAGCGAATCTCGCTGATCAGGCAGAGCCAGGACAGAATAAATTTAAAGGGATGTATTTTCAAGGGTATCTTACAGAGTTTGAAATCACTTCGGCGGCAGAAGATAATGTGGAAGTGTCCCTTACATTTGGAATCAACGGTTCTGGAAAGCGCGGGGATGTTACCGTGACAACCCAGCAACAGGAAATCGCGAATTATGTATTCAAGGACTCTGTGAAAGAGGGGGAATAATACCCTCTGAGGATATAGCCTTAATCGGCAGGGGGAAAATTGGGAAGGCAAAAGTAGGAAAGGAATAAATACATACATAGAGGGCGGGAAACTACTCTCTTTTGTTTTGCTGAAAAGCAAGGAAGGAGTTAAAGATGATGGAATTAACAATCAACAATCAGGTGTATCAGTTTAAGTTTGGAATGGGATTTTTAAGGGAGCTGAATAAACAGGTGGTCATTCCGGTGGACGGAATACCAGGGGCAAAGAAAGACATTGGGTTCAGATATACATTAGGGTCTTTTTTGGATAATGACCCGGAAGCGCTTGTGGCTATTCTTGATACTGCAAATAGAGGACAGGCTCCTCGTGCGACAAGGGAAATACTTGATGATTACGTAGACGATGTAAACACAGATATTGATCAGCTTTTCGAGGATGTTTTGGGTTTCTTAAAGAGTTCGAATGCTACCAAGAGAAACACAGTGGAATTATTGGAAGCTGTGGAGAAGGAGAAGAAGAAACAGGCAGAGATGGAAACGAAAAAACAGGAGATGATGGCATAAGTTTTGAGGAATTCTATCAAGAGGTTGCCTTGAATTGTTTCAGGTATTTCGGGTTTCGTAGTTTTGCTGAGGTCGATAATCTAACGATTCCGGAATACAACCTTCTGATGGAGGCTGTGCGGTTGAAAGAGGTAGATAAAGACTACCGAAACCACCTGCAGGCGTTTCTGAACTTTGCTGTGAAAGCGGAAAAGAAGATAGGAAAAGGGAAAACGAGACCGGTATATCAGCGGTTTCGGAAGTTCTACGATTATGAAAAAGAGGTTGAAAAAGTAAAAAACAGAAAAAAGAAGCAGGAGAGATTATCAATTATCGGCAAAATGATGAGAAAGGAGGAGTGATGGCATGGCAGAAAGTTATTCAGTAAAGGCAATATTATCTGCGCAGGATAAAGGATTTAAGTCTGCTTTTGGTGCAGCAATGAAATCGGCTAATAATCTGAAAGACACGATTACAAGCGGACTAGGATTTGGAGTAATGATGGCAGTAGGTCAGAAAGCATTTTCTGTAGTGGCAGGAAGTATGTCGAGTCTGACAAAAGAGACAATCAATACATCGGATTCTATGCAGAAATTGCAGCAGGCGATGCGGTTTTCCGGGGCGAGCGAAGCGGAGATTCAGAGAATTGCGGGTGCCACGGGGACACTGAAAACATATGCGGATAAGACGGTATTTTCGTTAGAAGATGTAATGTCTACATTTGGTGCTTTGTCTGCGAACGGAATTAAAGATGCAGATAAGATGACCGAGGCAGTCGGAAATGCAGTGGCTGTCTTTGGCGGTGGAGCTCAGGAGTTTAGTAGTGTTGGATTGGCGTTTTCGCAGGCTATGGCATCAGGTGCACTCCACGCTCAGGATTGGAACCAGATATTGAATGCGAGTCCACAGCTTGCTGGAGGATTGAGAAAAGAATTAGCAAAGCTGAATCCGGTGCTTGAGAAAGATTTCAAAGGTGCAATGGAGGAAGGTGCTATCACAGCCGATCTTCTTGGTCAAGCAATGAATAATATCGGGATGACTGATATGGCGAAAGAAGCAGCAACATCAGTTACGACGTTCGAGGGTGCAATGGGAAACCTGGAAGCAACGGTCACAAGTGGTATGATGAATTTGTATGACAGCTTTGCAAAGTCAGGTGTAGTGGACGCAATTAACAGCTTTAACGAAAAAGTGGGAAAAGGCTTTGAGTGGGTTGCTGCTACAATCCCGAAGGCAATCGACAAGATTTCCCCGTATTGGGAAGTATTTAAGAAAAATGCAGCAGAGGTTAAGAATGCATTTGGCAGTGCATTTCGAGCAGTTACAAGCGAACTGCAAAAACTCACAGGAGCGTTCGGCTCAACGGAGAGTATAAACAGTTTTTCTGACGTGATGGAGTCGGCATCAGGTGCATTGAAATCTTTTGCTTGCTTCATGGAGGAACATGCGGATGTTATTGCAAAGGTACTGAGGGAGCTTCCCAAATTGCTTGTAGCATATAAGGGTTTTAAGATTGTAAAATCAGTAGCTCCGTTTGTTGGTGCATTTACGAGTGCGATTGCAGGACTTGCTGGGAAAGGAATTTCAAAATTAGGCTCAAAATTATTCGGAATTTCAAAAGGACAGGAAGCTGTAGGGAAAAGCAGTGCCGGGAGTTCTAAAAAGATATTGGCATCAGCAAAAGCATTTATGATGTTAGGCGCAGGAGTTGCTTTAATCAGCGGCGGATTCTTTCTACTTGCAAAAGGGGCAAAGGCAGTAGCAGATTCGGGACCATTGGCTGTAGGCGTTTTGGCAGGAATGGCAGGTACTGTGTTGGCTTTGAGTTTTGGTTTTATGAGTTTCTTGAAGAATATTAAGACATCGCCCCAAAAGATGAATGCTGCCTCCAAATCATTTGTAAAAATGGCGGGGGCGGTAGCTCTTGTATTAGTTGCACTGGCAGGGGTGGCATTAGCTCTTGTTCCACTTGGAAAATTAGGAGAGACTGCCGTTCCAGCACTTGCAGCGTTTGGAATAGTAATCGGAGGATTAACAGTGATATTTGGAGTGTTTGGGAAAAAGCTACAGGAGAGTGCCGTAGGAATTGGAGTGTTTGCATTATCTGTATCGGCAATGGCTTTAGCAATGGCTCCTATCGCTAAAACAGGGACAGATGGTGCAATCGCAATGGCTGCGTTTGGTGTGGTGGTTGCAGCTTTAGTGGCTGTGTTTGCTATTTTTGGAACTGCTTTAACAGCTGCAATACCGGCAATGCTTTCGTTTGGGGCTACCGTACTTATGGTTGGTGCCGGGATGAACCTGGCATCTTCTCTCATTAGCGCCTTGATTCCGTTTGTAAGGCAGTTAGGCGATACGGTTTCACAGGTCGCCACATCAATTGCGTTTTCAATCTCGATGATATTATCGGCATTTGGAGATTTGGTTTCCACTGTAGCAGATGCAGTAGGGACAATTGTGGCAACAGTCGGGAATACGCTTGTGAATGTGGTAAAAACAGCAGGGGATGTCATAAGTGATGTGGTGGAATCGATCAGTGACGGATTCCGCACGATTACGGATGGTATATCAGGTGTGATTGATGCAATAGGAGGTGCTTTTAGCAGTGTATTGGAATCAGTGGCAGATGTCATAAATTCCATTGGAAATTCGGCGAAAAATGCTGGAAAAGGATTTAAAAGTGTTGCAGAGGGAATTCAGATCATCTCGGAACTATCCATTATTGATATTGCGAAGTCTCTCGGAGCAGTTGCAATAGGTTTGGGAGAAATTTCGTCAAAAGGAAAGGGACTGAAAGAAGCGGCAGCCGGTGTTGAGGTTATGGTTGTCTCTATCACATCGGCATCTACACAGCTAGCCTTATTCAATGTGTCTTTACAGAAGATGGGTTCGTTGTCTGTATCAGTCGCTTCCGGTATTACGGCAATCAAAAAAGCATTTGCCGGGTTTTCAGTTCCACCAGTTGATACAAGTAGGATTACAGCGTCATTTCGTTCCATTGTTTCGAGTGCCAATATGGTAGCGGTTCAGGTGTCAGCAACAGGTAAAAACACTGCAAACAATTATGCAAGTACGATGGCTTTTGGTTTCAGGAAGGCTGCTACGGAAACGATGAGCGGGGTAAGCAAGATAAAAGATGCTGCAGGTAAACGGGCTACCTTGTTGCCGAAAACAGCTGTACAGGCTATGAATGGATTTAATAATGCATTTTCTTCTGGAAAGACGAAAGCGATATCTATTGCGAAAGCAATGGCAACTTCCGTTGTATCTGCTATGAAGTCGGCACAGGGAGGAGCGTATAACAGTGGATATTATATTGGTGTAGGTCTTGCGAACGGCATGGAGGCTTCTTTGGGGCGTGTACGGAGTATTGCAGCACAGCTGGCCGAGGCGGCAGAAAAGGCAATCCGTGCAAAAGCGAAAATTCATAGTCCTTCAAGAGTTTCGGAGGAGCTTGGGGAATACTATGGCGATGGCTGGATTGGCGGAATTCAGCGGAGAATGAAGGAAGCATATCATGTTGTGAAGGAATTGGTGTCAATTCCAGCAGTGGGTGAACCAAGGCTCGCTGTTGCCGGATATGGAACTGTTAAAGACTTGGATGAGGGGTACAGCTATAACAGGAATGCGACATATACGATTATTGTTCCGGTGGAGTTGGAAGGTCGTGAAATTGCAAAAGTGACAGCACCATACACGCAGGAAGAACTGGATAAATTGGAGAAGAGAAATAACAGAAAAAGAGGTTTTCGATAAGGAGGGCAAATGTACAATTTTATAGACACGACAGAAAGTCAGAGTGGCGGTACACTGCCCTCTGAGGCCCTGAATTTTGATGGGGAATATATAGAGAATCTGATTCCTGGCTACCGGACATTGTATGTATCTGGCAGGGAAGTGATTGATACAGAACTTTTGACGGATGAAGTAGGTGTGAGGGACGGAACAAGGTACCGGAGAAAAAGATACCCGGAAAGGATTATCACAGTAGGCTATCAGTTGATTGCAAAAGATGTATTATCGTTCCGAGCAGCTTACAATAAGTTGAATGCAATCTTAGATACAGATGAAGCAAAACTGATATTTGCGGATGAACCCGACAAGTATTTTATAGGGACCAAGGAAGGGACTGATGATGTTCCGACTGGAGTCAATGCAGTAAAAAGTGAACTGACATTTCATTGTGCTGATCCATTTAAGTATTCTGTGAAAGAAAAAGAAGTCATTCCGACAATGGATGAAGATACGACCTTTGTGGTTGATTACAGAGGAACACATAAATGTTTTCCAGTGCTGGAAGCGGAAGCAAATGGCGATATTGGATTTGTTGGATTTATAAAGCAGAATGGGAAAGTTATACAGATCGGGAATGCAGATGAGCTTGACGGAGAAAATTATGAGATGTCACAGACTTTGGTGGACGAAGAATTTGTATCCATTTCACCAGAATGGAAATTAAATTCCGCAAAAATTATAGAATTTACGAATAGTTCAGGTGGAACAGTGAGCACGATACAGACTGGAACGGTAACAGTTGGAAAAGATAGGAGTGGAAAAACTATTTTAGGTCCATCTAGTTACGGGAATATTGTTGCGTATGGTGGTCCAAGCGTAACCCGGCAGATACCCGCTGATCAAAGTGGTCATGTCGGTGCAAAGAATTGGACGTTTTCGTGGCATCATAACTTCACGCTTACCCATGCAAAGCAGTTGGGAGCGGTGGAATTCCTTGTGACCGGTCTTAAAAATGGGAAAAAGGTCACAATTGCATCTGTGACATACTCACGAAATGCGATGAATACGAAAGCGTGGGGATGGTTTTATGTAAATAATAAATGTGTAAAATCGTATATCACAATCGATGATGTGACTGCGGAAAACAAAGTGACTGGATACAGCGGAGGGCGTTCCGGCATCCGGAAATTTGGTACGAAAGTTGCGTTTGATTTTGCGGGTCAGGTATTTGAGTTTACAGACCCGGAAATTGTGGATGTAGAAGCAACTGAAATAAGTGTTTTTTTCCTGGTAACAAAGGGGTATGACAGTATGAACTTAAATGGTGTTTATTCTGTAAAATTTGTTTCGCATTCCGTAGAGTCTTGGCGAAATGTACCGAATAAATTCGGGGAAGGCGATGTAATATTAGCGAACTGTAAAGCAGGAACTATTTTAGTAAACGGTGTGGAGATGCAGGGGCTTGGGGCTCTTGGAAATGATTGGGAACAGTTTTTTCTTCATCCAGGTACAAATCAGATCAACTGTGTATATTCCAATTGGGCAGAAAAACCGCATTTCAAGTTGAAATATAGAGAGGTATGGCTATGATCTTTTATTTCGCAGACAGACATATGAATATATTAGGACAAGCAAGTACAAATCTTCCTGATGGAATCCTAGTTCGGGATGACAAGAAGGTAGAAGAGATTGATACCGGTGTGGCGACGTTGGAATGTTATATTTCTGCTACTGGAAAAGACAAAAAAGGGGCGGAAATATATACAACAGTAGGAAACTATATATTAAAGAAAGATCGAGATGAGACAAGAGCATATACCATTATCGAGCGTGAAAAGGATACAAAAAACGAAGAAATTTGTATTTACGCAGAGGATGCAGGGCTGGATCTTCTGAATGAGGTTGTTGGAGAGTATGAAGCAGATCGGGATTATCCAGTCGTGTATTATACTGAAAAATTTGTTGGAAATAGTGGATTTGAAATCGGTCTGAATGAGATTAGTGATCGCTCCAGGAAACTGAAATGGGAAGGTGAAGCGACTGCGACAGAAAGACTTGCAAGTGTAGCAACACAGTTTGATGCGGAAATCTCATATAGTTTTGAAATAACTGGACTTCAAATTTCGAAAAAATATATCAACTTTTATAAAAAACGTGGAAAGGATATTGGTACAGAATTACGCTTGAATCGAGATATAGACAGGATTCGTACGAAAGAGTCTATTGCGAATATTGCGACAGCTCTTGAAGTGACTGGGGGAACACCGGAAGATTCCGAAGAGCCTATTACGTTACAAGGATATCAATATGATGATGGTGATATTTATATTGACGGAACAAAGGTGAAATCACGAGAAGCATTGAAGCTTTGGGGACGTTATATGATGAAAGATAGCGATATTGTAGGGCATATCACAAAAACGTATAGTTATGATACGATGAGTCAATCGGAGCTTTGTACTAGATCTGTAAATGAATTGAAAAAAGCTTGCAAAATGGAAGTGAATTATGAGATTGATATCAGCAGACTGCCAGAATGTGCACGGGTAGGAGATTATATTAACATCGTAGATGATGAAGGTGGATTGTATTTAAAGGCAAGAATTTTGAAACTGGAAAGTTCTGAGACAAACGATGAACATGTGGCAACTTTGGGAGAATATCTGATAAAGGATAACGGGATATCACAACTTCTTGAGGATTTGGCAGAGCAGTTTAAACAGTTGGCGGCAAATAGAACATTTTATACTTGGATTGCTTATGCGGACGATAATAAGGGAAATGGAATTTCTTTGAACCCGGATGGCAAGAAATATATTGGAACAGCAGCAAACAGAACAACGAAAACACCGGATTTGAGTGACGCAACAATATATTTATGGATGCTGGCAAAAGGAGATGATGCTGTTACGCTCCACATTGATTCGAGCAATGGAAGCATCTTTAAAAATAGCGGGGTGGCAACAACTCTGACAGTAACAATTCTTGTTGCAGATGAGAGAATTGATACATCTAAAAAAATGAAAGATTATTTCGGACAAGCAGCTTATTTAGAGTGGGAATGTAAGCGATTAGGAGAGACGGAATTTAAACCGATTTCACATACTGACAAGAGATTATCAGATGAAGGTTTTATTTTCACATTGACGCCCGAAGACGTGGATGTCAAATCAACATTTAATTGTAGTTTGAATTATTAGGAGGATTTAAAATGGCAAAAAAAGCAAGTAATCAGGTAGACTTACTCGATCTTACAGATGGGTATTCAATCATAATGACAAATGACTCATATACATTTTTGGGAACAGAAACAAGCGTAAATGGGACACAGACAACATCGACACAGATTATGGCTCTTTGTGGTGCAGAACAAGTGGCTTGTAAAATAGGTGCGATAGAGTGTCCAGAAGGGTTAAGTGCAGTTTCTGATGGAAAGACACCAACTCCAACGGTTACGATTACAGCAACATCAGCACTAAAAAAGACAGGATCCATTACAATACCGGTTGTTATCGGGGAGATTACGGTTAATAAGGTGTTTAGTTTTTCCATTGCATTTAAGGGGCAAAACGGTCAGGATGGTACAAGTGTTACAGTAAAAAGTACATCGGTCACTTATCAGATTTCAGCTTCGGGGACGACGACGCCAACAGGAGAGTGGCTGACTTCTGTACCTAATGTGCCGGCGGGGCAATACTTATGGACTAAAACAGTTGTAACTTATAGTGATGGAAAATCTACGACAGCATATAGTGTATCGCGTAGCGGAACGAATGGTTCAAATGGATCAAGTATTACTGTTACGAGTCAGGAAGTAACTTATCAAAAAGGAAACTCAGGAACAACACCGCCTACTGGAGAGTGGTTATCTACCATTCCAGCAACGAATCCGGGAGAATTTCTGTGGACTAAAACGGTTGTAACTTATAGTGATGGAAAATCTACAATTTCCTATAGTGTTTCGCGGAACGGAACGAATGGTACGGATGGACAGGATGCGCTTAATCTTGTTATAGAGTCCTCAGCTGGAACAATTTTTAAAAATACAGCAATTGCAACTACATTGACAGCACATGTCTATAAAGGAGGTACTGAGGTGATTGGCGGTGCACTTTCGGCACTTGGAACAATTAAATGGTATAAAGATGGTGGATCTGCGCCAATTGCTACAGGCTCTACATTTACAGTGTCAGCGGGAGATGTATCAAATAAAGCCACTTATACAGCGATACTGGAGGGATAGGTATGGCTATAAAGTCAATAGCTGAAATTACTTTAATCCGTGTGAATGACGGCTCTGACGGAAAAGGGATTAAGAGTATAATGGAATATTATATGGTATCTACCGTTAATTCTGGAATCACAACTGGAAACAGCGGGTGGAGTACGGAAATTCCTACTATGACAACTATAAATAAATATTTATGGAATTATGAAAAAATGATATATACAGATAATACCTCTGTGGACACTATACCAAAAGTAATTGGGATATATGGGGACAAAGGTCCGCCGGGACAGACTGGAAACGGAATAAAATCAATTGCAAATTATTATCTTGCCACTACCGCGAAGAGTGGCGTGACAATATCCACAGAGGGTTGGACAACAACGATACAAACTATGACTTCATCTAAAAAATATCTTTGGAATTATGAGATTGTTGTATATACAGATGGGAGCAAATACACATCTGCTCCATGCATCATAGGGGTATACGGTGACAAAGGAGCCGCAGGAGAAAATGGAATGAGTGGAATTATTGTATCAGATACAGCACCATCAAATCCAGAAGTAGGTCAATTATGGCAGAAAGCATCCGGTCAACCAATACAACGCTGGGATGGAAAGAAGTGGACTATTCATTATATTTCGGTAGATAATTTGGATGTGGATACATTGAGTGCCATTTCAGCAAATCTAGGAGATGTTTCGTTCGGAACAATTACAAATTATGTGGAAGGAAAAAGGGCACTTGCAGTAGGAAATAATAGTGTTGATTTTTATAATTCAAATGCTGAAAGAGAGCATATTGGATATATAAGACCGTACACGGATGGAGGTTATGACAAATATGGAATTGAGATTGCAGGAGACAACAGATTTCTATTTGGAGTAGCTGGCAATATCGTACATATGGATAATCAGACATTGAACTATGATGGATTGTTTAATTTAGGTGGCAAGCCAATGAATTATGAAATTATAACATCATCAAATACAATCGCCATAAAGTATGCGAACGGATTGTTGCTATGTGCTGGACACACTTCTTTTGCAGCTACAACAGCTATTACAGCAAAAGCGGATGTGGTATTCCCGGTTCCGTTTAAAGATACAGGCTATTATTTTGTGTCAAACGTGCAAAGAAATGGAAGTATTGTTACGTCTTACTGGGAGGGAGATGTTGGTGGAAACAATATACGTACAACAGTAAAAACCAGTATTTCTCACTCGAAAACAAATGGAAATTATGGAATTGCCTACAACTGGTTTGCAATAGGATTTTGGAAATAGTGAAGGAAAATTTATAAATGAAGAATGAAGAAATCAGAGTGAGACCGTAAGGGTCTTTTTATTTTTGTTGCATAAAAATAGTAAAGGAGATGAAGAATTGGAGACGATTATTTCAGCGTGCATATCAGCATGCGTGACGTTATTGGTGTGTATCATAAGCAATCGTGCACAACAGGAGAAAACAAGAGCGTTAATGCAGTACAAGCTCGATGAGCTTACGAAAAAAGTCGAAAAGCATAATTCAGTTGTGGAAAGGACTTTTTTATTGGAAGAAAAAATTAAGGTAGCAAATCATAGAATTGAAGATTTAGAGGGAAAGGTAGGATAAGACTATGGAACAACTTATTATGAATACAACATTGATTATTGGAATTATTGGAGTACTTGCGTTTGCGGTATCCGTCATTACACAGGTATTTAAAGGAGTATCGGGGCTTAAGAAGATTCCTACAGACATCTTAGTATTTGTACTGTCTATCGGAATCACGGTGATGGCGTTTATTGCATATATGCAGTACATACAACAAGCGATTTTGTGGTACATGATCATTGCTGCTATTATGGCAGGATTCTTGGTGGCATTTGTGGCTATGTACGGATGGGAAAAAGCAGCAGAGCTTTGGAAGAGATTTTACAAGGGTAGCGTAGACAGATAATTCAGAGGGCGAGTAATCGTCCTCTTTTGTGAAAGGAGATTTAATATGGAAAGAAAGATTATTGATGTAAGCTATCATAACGGTACAATTGACTGGAATGCAGTAAAAGTCAGTGGAATTGAAGGAGCAATTCTCCGATGTGGATATGGAGATGATATTGTCGGACAAGACGATAGTCAGTGGTTTCGTAATGCAGACGAATGTACAAGGCTTGGAATTCCATTTGGGGTGTATATTTACTCTTATGCAAAATCAGAAGCGCAGAGTAGGAGTGAAGCAGCACATGTGTTACGTCTGATCAGCGGATACAAGTTAAGCTATCCAGTCTATTTGGACTTGGAGGAATCAGGCACTGAAAGCCATGCAGTTGCTGGTGCGAAAATTTTCTGTGATATTATTGAAAAAGCTGGATACGTGGTCGGTATCTACGCGAATCAAAATTGGTTTCAGAATATCATCGGAAATCAGCTTGATAGATACACAAAATGGATTGCAAGATACTCATCAAATAAACCGACCGTAGCGTGTGATATTTGGCAGCACACAAGTGATGGAACAGTAAGTGGAATTAACGGAAGAGTGGACATGAATATCTGCTACAGAGATTTTCCGGCAGAAATCAAAGGAGGTACAAACAATATGAGCAAGAGACAATTTTATCCAGGAGAAGCCTACACTGCAAATCAAGCAAATGTATATACTACAGGCGATTGTAATGCAGTAAGACAGACATTGGCGCAGGGAAGTAAGGTGAAAGTGTTAGACACCGGAACAGAAGTGGTAACTGTAGAAATCACACAGAAGGGATACATGAAATGCAATGATTTATTGCCATTGTTCAAAAAAGGGGATAAAGCGAAACTGGTGGAAGATGTAACAGTTACAATTCCAAAAGGAACGGTAATCACATCGGACGACAGCGGATATGGAGGAATTAAAGCAACAGTGCAGGGTGTTGTTGATTGTAGGAAAATCGAGCATGTAAAACATTAAATTAACAGCCCCATCTCCGAAGAGGTGGGGCGAAAATATTGTATCATCTTACAAAACTTAATAGAATATAATAAAACCGTTTACAACACGTTTACAACAAAAATGCCTGCAAACGGCGTATTTATGTAAAATTATTTTACATAGATTTAACATTACTTGCGTTTTAGATTTAACAGAGGTTCGATATGATATGACCTGTGAAGAAGTTAAGGAATAAAAAATCTTTTACTGAAAAAGGAGAAATGTAAAAATGAAAATGAAAAAGTTTTTAGCGTTAACAGCAACAGTAGCAATGGTAGCCTCAATGGCAGTTGGATGTGGAAACTCAGGTAATTCAGATAAAACAGATGGAAAAGCAGAGACAGAATTTGATGCGGCAAATGATATCTCAGTTGTTTCAAGAGAAGATGGTTCGGGAACAAGAGGTGCTTTTATCGAGTTGTTCGGAATTGAAGAAAAAGACGCTTCAGGAGAAAAAGTAGATAACACAACAGAGGAGGCTAACATTACAAATAGTACATCCGTTATGTTATCAACAGTGGCGGACAATGAGTATGCAATCGGATATGTTTCACTTGGTTCTTTAAATGACACTGTAAAAGCATTGAAAGTAGATGGGGCAGAGCCGACAGAAGAAAACATCAAATCTGGCGAATACAAAGTGGCAAGACCGTTTAATATCGCAACAAAAGGTGATGTAAGCGAGGTGGCTCAGGACTTTATCAATTTTATCTTGAGCACGGAAGGTCAGGCAGTTGTGTCAGAAAGCGGATATATTGCTTTGGATAACGTTCAGGCATATGCAGGAAGCAAATCGGCAGGTAAAGTATCCATCGCAGGTTCATCTTCTATCACGCCGGTTATGGAAAAATTAAAAGAAGCATATTTAAAAGTAAATCCATCAGCAGAGATTGAAATTCAGGAAAGTGATTCTACAACAGGTATGACATCTGTAGCAGACGGTATCTGCGACATCGGAATGGCATCCAGAGAAGTGAAAGAGGAAGAGCTTGCAAAAGGCTTGAAAGCAACTGTAATCGCAACAGATGGTATCGCAGTGATTGTCAACAAAGCAAACACATTGGATGACATTACAAGTGATCAGGTAAAATCAATCTATGTTGGTGATGCACTTTCATGGGATGAAATTATAAAATAAGTAGAGGAAACGAAAGACGATGAAAAAAGCATGGAACGAAAAATTCATGCAGGGAGTGTTCTTCATTGCCGCCTGTGCTTCGGTGCTGGCGGTAGCTCTCATTTGTGTATTTTTATTTGCAAATGGGATTCCTGCGATGAAAGAAATCGGATTTTTACAATTTTTAAGTGGTGAGCGTTGGAGACCTTCCAATGATATCTATGGAATCTTCCCGATGATTGTGGGAAGCATTTATGTGACTGCTGGAGCAATTCTTTTTGGAGTGCCGATTGGAATTTTGACATCGATATTCATGGCAAAATATTGCCCGAAGAAAATTTATCCGGTATTAAAAGGTGCGACAGAGCTTTTAGCGGGAATTCCATCTGTAGTATATGGATTTTTCGGACTGGTTGTGATGGTTCCGATGATTCGAGAACTTGGTATGACATTGAAGCGTGCGGGAATCGTAAAAACAGCAGGAGATGGAAACAGTATGCTGACAGCATCTATCTTGCTTGGAATGATGATTTTGCCAACCATCATCGGTGTGACAGAATCTGCAATCAGAAGTGTTCCGAATCAGTATTATGAAGGAGCGCTTGCACTTGGAGCAACGCATGAAAGAAGTATTTTTGCGGTCGTTCTTCCGGCGGCAAAATCAGGCGTGGTAGCCGGAATCGTACTTGGAATCGGGCGTGCGATCGGAGAGACAATGGCTGTCATCATGGTTGCAGGAAATCAGGCGAGAATGCCGGTAAGTATTATGAAGGGTGTGCGTACAATGACTGCGAACATTGTCATTGAGATGGGGTACGCAACCGGACTGCACAGAGAGGCATTGATTGCGACAGCAGTTGTACTGTTTGTATTTATCCTGATTATTAATCTTTCTGTATCATTGTTAAATAGGAGGGGACACCGTGACTAGAAGTATAGGAGAAAAACTGCGTTCTTATAAAAGAACACCGGGATCATTTATTTTGATGCTCCTCGTGATGCTCTCTGCAATCATAACATTTGCAGTGTTATTATTTTTAATTGCATATATTTTGATCAACGGAATCCCGCATATTAAGCCGGAATTGTTTGCGTTGAAATACACAAGTGAAAATGGATCGCTGTTCCCTGCTTTGATCAATACGATTATTATGACGGCGTTGTCTTTGATCATTGCAGTTCCGTTTGGAATTTTCTCTGCAATTTTTCTTGTGGAATATGCCAAACGAGGAAATAAATTTATCAATGTTATCCGTATTACGACGGAGACATTGTCTGGAATTCCATCGATTGTATATGGACTTTTTGGAATGTTGTTTTTTGTTACAACATTAAAATGGGGGTACTCTTTGCTGGCGGGAGCGTTTACATTGTCGATCATGATTCTTCCGCTCATCATGCGTACTACAGAAGAGGCATTAAAAGCAGTTCCCGACAGTTATCGGGAAGGAAGTTTTGGACTTGGAGCGGGTAAACTTCGAACAGTGTTTCGAATTGTGCTTCCATCGGCAGTGCCTGGAATTTTAGCAGGTGTTATTCTTGCGGTTGGAAGAATTGTCGGTGAGACGGCAGCATTGATTTATACAGCCGGAACAGTTGCAGATATCCCGGATGGAGTGATGGGATCAGGAAGAACGCTGGCGGTTCATATGTACAGTATGTCAAGAGAAGGGCTTCATATGGATCAGGCGTATGCAACAGCAGTAGTACTGCTTGTACTTGTGATCGGAATTAACTGGCTGTCAGGATTTATAGCGAAAAAGATAACGAAAGGAAACGGAAATGGCGAAAATTAGTATCAAAAATCTGGATCTTTATTACAGTGATTTTAAAGCACTGAAAAATGTGAATTTAGATATAGAGGCAAATAAAATTACGGCGTTTATCGGGCCGAGCGGATGTGGAAAATCAACACTCTTAAAATCGTTGAACCGCATGAACGACCTTGTGGAAGGATGTAAGATTGAAGGGGAAATCTTACTGGACAATCAAAATATTTATAAAAGTATGGACGTAAATCTTTTGAGAAAACGTGTTGGAATGGTATTTCAGAAACCAAATCCGTTTCCGATGAGTATTTATGACAACATTGCATTTGGGCCGAGAACACATGGAATTCGCTCCAAAGCAAAACTGGATGATATTGTAGAAAAATCATTGCGAGATGCGGCAATCTGGGAGGAGACAAAGGATAGATTGAAAAAGAGCGCTCTTGGTATGTCTGGTGGACAGCAGCAGAGATTGTGTATTGCGCGTGCGCTGGCGGTACAACCGGAAGTGCTTTTGATGGACGAGCCTACGTCGGCTCTTGACCCGATTTCTACCTCGAAGATAGAAGACCTTGCGATGGAATTGAAAAAAGATTATACTATTGTTATGGTTACACATAATATGCAGCAGGCTGTTCGTGTGTCTGATAATACTGCCTTTTTCCTTTTGGGAGAAGTGATTGAATATAATGAGACAGAGAAGTTGTTCTCAATTCCGTCGGATAAACGGACAGAAGATTATATTACAGGGAGGTTCGGATAGTATGAGAAATAAGTTTGACATGCAGTTAGAAAATTTAAGTGCCCAGTTAATTAATATGGGAAGTCTCTGCGAAAAAGCGATTGCAAATGTGGCAAAAGCAATTCAAAAAGGAGACTTAGAGCTTGCGAAACTTGTAATGAAAGAAGACGAAGAAATCGATCAGATGGAAAAAGACATTGAAAGATTGTGTTTGAAGCTTTTGCTGCAGCAGCAGCCTGTAGCCCGTGATCTGCGTCAGATTTCTGCAGCCTTAAAGATGATCACGGATATGGAGCGTATCGGGGACCAGACTTCTGATATTGCAGATATTATTATCGGAGCAGGCATGTCTGAGGCAAGGGAGATTCCTGTTATCGGAAAGATGGCGGAAGCTACAAGTAAGATGGTGAATGACAGTGTCCTTGCATATGTGAATAAAGATTTGGAACTTGCGAGAAAAGTAATGCTTGCAGATGATGAGGTAGATAAATTGTTTGACCAGACAAAGCAAAAACTGGTAAAATTAATTGCTGAGGATCATGGAAATCAGGGAGAAAAGGCAATCGATCTGATTATGATCACAAAATATTTGGAGCGTATCGGAGACCATGCGACAAATATTGCGGAATGGGTAGAATTTTCTATCACAGGTGTACACAAAGGAATGGCAGCTGTATAGGAAAAGATAAAGGAGAATCAAGGGATGATATATTGTGTAGAAGACGATGGAAATATTCGGGAACTGGTAGTATACACATTGAACACGACGGGGATGGAAGCCCGTGGGTTTGAAGATGGAAAATCCTTTATGGAAGCTTTGGCGTTTGAGACGCCAGAGCTTATTTTGCTTGACATCATGCTTCCGGGTGAAGATGGACTATCATTGTTAAAGAAACTTAAGAATTCGGCAAAGACAAAGGAAATACCGGTCATTATGGTGACTGCAAAAGGGGCAGAGTACGACAAAGTAGTAGGGCTTGATGGCGGAGCGGATGACTATGTGACAAAACCGTTTGGAATGATGGAGTTGGTATCGCGGATCAAGGCAGTACTTCGAAGAACCAAAAAAGAGAAGGAAGAGGGACAGTATTCGGTCGGCAATCTTTCCATGGATTTGAAAAAGCATGTAGTGTTTGTCGATGGAAAACAGGTGACTCTTACGTTGAAAGAATTTGAATTGCTCGGTCGCCTTGTGCAGAACCACAATATTGTGTTGACAAGAGATCGTTTATTAGAGGAAGTATGGGGATATGATTTTGACGGAGAGACACGTACAGTGGATGTTCATGTGCGGACACTCAGACAGAAACTAGGAAGCGCCGGTGATATGATTCAGACTGTGCGGGGAGTCGGCTACAGGTTAGGAGAGATCAATGAGAGTTAAAATACAAAAAAGTATGCTTTTAGTACTTTGCATTACACTTCTTACAACCTTTTCGCTTTTGATTGCGGCTACATATTTTCAGTCTCTGAATAATATGAAAGCAGAGCTAAAGCAGGAGGCCGTATATATTCAGACGGCAATCAATATATCCGGGACAAAGTATCTGGAAGATATGGATGCGGCACAGGTGAAGACGAGGCTGACAGTGATCGATGAGAATGGTACTGTTTTATATGATTCAAAAGAAGATGATTTCACATTTGAAAATCACAAAGAGAGAAAAGAAGTCAAGGATGCATTTGCGAACGGTTGGGGGGAAGATTTGAGAAAGTCGAACACCTTGGGAGAGCAGACATATTACTATGCACTAACCTTGAATGATGGAAATATCCTGAGAGTTGCAAAAACAGTAGATAATGTGCAGCCGGCAATTATGGATATGCTGCCTTATATGGCGGTGATTGCGGTTGGAATGTTTTGCTTTGCCTATTTTCTTGCAAAATGGCAGACGTCGAGATTGATACGCCCGATTAATAATCTGAATTTGGAAGAACCGCTTGAGAACAATGTATATGAAGAATTGAAACCCTTGTTGTTAAGCATTGACAAACAGAACAAAGAAAAAGAGGCTGTGGCAAACATGCGAAAGGAATTTTCCGCAAATGTTTCTCATGAATTGAAGACACCGCTTACTTCTATTTCCGGATATGCTGAGATTATGAAGAGCGGACTTGTGAAACCGGATGATATGATTGGATTTTCTGAGCGGATTTATAATGAGGCAAGTCGTCTGATTACCTTGATTGAAGATATTATTAAGTTGTCTAAGTTGGATGAGGGAAATGTTGAAATTGAGCAGGAGGATGTGGATTTATTCGGATTGGCGCGGGAAATTTGCAGCAGACTGGCACCGCAGGCAGAGAAGAAGAAAGTGCATCTGGAAGTGATTGGAGAAACTGTGATTTATCATGGTGTAAAAAGAATTTTGGATGAGATGATCTACAACGTCTGTGAAAATGCGATCAAGTATAATGTGTCAGGCGGTGAAGTGAAAATCTGGGTGGGCAATACACTCAAAGGACCGAAAGTGATTGTTCAGGATACCGGGATTGGAATACCGGAAGACCAGAAAGAACGTATTTTCGAGCGCTTTTACCGTGTGGATAAAAGTCATTCAAAAGAGACCGGAGGAACCGGTCTCGGACTTTCGATTGTGAAGCACGGTGCGATTTTGCACAATGCAGAGATTACAGTGAACAGTAAAGTTGGAGAAGGAACAAGAATGGAGATTTTGTTTGAACAGGATAAATCTTCAGACTAGCAGGAGGAAGTCTGAGATCTATAGTGGATACCAAACTCCATCGATTCCAATTGCATCTATCTGCGTCCAATCGCAGCGGTTCGAGAAGCCATAAATCCAACGGAATCCTTCAAAGGAATCATCTTGAACTGCCTCACGACTGGAATGATTTATTCCAACTTTCTTTTCTGTTGATGATTTTCCTGTCAAAACGTCTTCTTTACCATTCTTATAGCGGAAAGTAATCTGGACGTCCCCGGGATCTTCAGGAAAATTGGTATCTGTATCTCCTTCTGCCCATATTGTGATTCCAAGTGGAGAGTATTCTAATTTTGTATACATTTCAGATTTTCCTAAAGCTATAGATTTTGGTTCTATCGTCTTTTTTAGTGAAACGGTGAGATATTGTGTGGATTTTGGAATGTTGATACGGATATTCTCCTGTTCCCCGTTTATGTCCAGCCAGTAATAAGCTTCTTTTTCATTTGACAGATCAGTATAATAACACATGCTTGCCGCTTTTGAGGCAACCGGACCTGGCAGCTGCTTCAGTTCTTTTTCTGCTTCTTTTGTCAGTGCTTCCAGTTTTATCAGTATACGTCCGATATTACCATCATATGCCATGTCTACAAGGGAGAGAGAATAATCATCTGTCGAAATTTTTTGGTCTGAAGTAAGGACTTCTTTTTCGTTTAGACCAAACATTTTTTTTATAGACCATCCAAGTTCCTCAGATGCCACCGCATATGCACCGCCACCCAATATTGCTGCCAAGACGAAACCAGCCGCCAGTCGTTTCATAGTCCGTAAAAATCGAACCTGCTTTTGCTGCTTCATATTCTGGTGAACTTTTTTGAGTGTCATATTTCGAATTTTCTCTTCGTCACAGTTGACAGAATCAGACTTTATGTCTGTAAGCAATACATCTTTTGAATCCAAATGTCCAAATAATTCATACAGATTTACTTTTTTCATGAGTCACTCCTCCTTCTTTGAATTTTGTGATTAGTTTATCGCGCCCTCGGTATAATTTGGATTTCACAGTAGATATGGGTAACTGCATTGTATTGGCGATTTCATTCAGTTTAAATCCGTAAAAATAATATGCCAACATCAGATGTTGTTCAACGGCATTAAGCTCATTTAGCAGTTCCCGAATTTTTTCGATTTGTTCTTTTTCACCGAAATATTCATCCACACAGATAAAATCCAATACACTCTCTTCTTCAAGAACAATCTGTTTATGTTTTTCTCGTAAGCGGTTTCGTGTTTGATTTCTGGCAATCTGTGCTAAATATGGTTTCAAAGTATTGTGATTTTCAAATGACTGCTGTGATTTCCATAAGGAAAAAAATACGTCAGAAACAATTTCTTCCATATCTTCCTTTTCTAAACAGTCACAGGAAATCCCTTTTACAATCGTATAAACATATCCGGTATATTGTTTCATAAGGTTTTCCAATGTTTTTTCATCCAATACCAGTTTTTTCATCTTATTGAAATCCCCCCTTTCACTTACCTATACACAAAATCAAAGGAAAAAGTTTCATTAAAAAAGAAATATTTTTAATAAATTTGTTGGAATATACAAAAAATCCGAGGAGAATTCACGTGTTAGAGGATTCTCTTCGGATTTTTGAAAATAAAGTCAAAAGTAATTATGCTTCTACAAATACTTCTTTACCCATTCCGCAGATTGGACATACCCAATCTTCCGGGATATCTTCAAAAGCTGTTCCAGGAGCGATTCCGTTATCTGGATCACCAACTTCTGGATCGTATTCATAGCCACATGGTTCGCAAATATATTTCTTCATAGTAATACCTCCTTATAAATAACATGATAGATCAGTTACTATCATAATCTTTTTGACAAAATTTATTCTAGCAGAATTTTTGATAAATGTCTAGATAAAAATAGTAATCTTTCCTATTTTGTGCAATTTGCATAGATGTTATGTCTGAAAAGTTTGTGCATATATTAATAAAAAGAGAGAGTGGGTGTTTGGATGAAGAGAAAAATTCTGATGTCTGTATTGGTTTGCTTGTTTATTTTAGGAACGTGTATGGGTGCGGTGAGAGAAATATCTGTAAGCAACACAGTCAACGGCAGAGAATTGCCGATTTATTCTGTGGAGACAGAAGCAAAGCAGGTGGCGCTTTCCTTTGATGCAACATGGGGAAATGAATATATGAAGCAGATTTTGGATGTGTTGGACAAATATGATGTGAAGGCAACGTTTTTTCTTACAGGTAACTGGGTAGGAAAATATCAGGAAGATGTAAAACAGATTCAGTTTGCGGGGCACGATATCGGAAATCATAGTGAGAATCACAAATCGATGAGCCAGCTCTCAAAGGAAGCTTGCAAAGAAGAAATTGTATCTGTACACGAAAAAGTAAAAGCTTTGACGGGGATGGAGATGAAATTGTTTCGAGTTCCTTATGGAGATTATGATGATCAAGTGATCAAGACAGCAAAAGCTTGTGGGTATGAAGTGATACAGTGGTCGATTGATTCTCAGGATTGGAAGGATTATGGGAAGGAGAGCATTGTAAAAACTATTTTAGAAAATAAAGAATTAAAAGGCGGGGCGATTATTTTGCTGCATAGTGGAGCAAAATATACAAAAGATGCTTTGGAATCTGTGATTTTGGGGCTTCGAGAACAAGGATATGAATTGGTTCCGGTGTCAGAACTGATTTATAAAGAAAATTATCATTTGGATGTGACCGGAAGACAGATAAAAAATAAATGAGAAATTAAGACTGATAAAATCATTTTAGAAGTAATTGACAAACGTAAAGCAGGTCGATATAATTATAAGAAACAAGGGCGTTTTCCGTAGAGTGAGAACGTCCATTTTTATTTCAGGATTTGGAGGGATATCAGTGAGAAACTATACAAAAAGAGACATATACAGACTTGTAGAAGAAGAGGATGTCGGCTTTATCCGGCTTCAATTTACAGATATATATGGAATGATGAAAAATATAGCAATCACGACAAACCAGCTGGAAAAAGCGCTGGATAACCGATGTGTGTTTGACGGTTCTTCTATCGAGGGATTTGCAAAGGATGAGGACTCGGATATGTATCTGTATCCGGATTTGAATACATTTGAGATTTTTCCGTGGAGACCACAGCAGGGAAAGGTTGCGAGACTCATTTGTGATGTGTATCGTCAGGACGGAACCCCTTTTGAGAATGATCCGCGGCATATTCTAAAAAAGACGGTTGAGAAAGCAAAAGCTATGGGATATCAACTACAAGTAAGCCCGAAGTGTGAGTTCTTTTTGTTCCATACAGATGATCATGGACTCCCGACAACCGTATCCCATGAAAATGCAGGATATTTTGATTTGGGACCTTTGGATTTCGGGGAGAATGCAAGACGTGACATGGTCCTGACATTGGAGGATATGGGGTTTGAGATCGAGACTTCTCATCATGAAGCGGCTGCGGCACAACATGAGATTGATTTCCGATATGATGAGACATTGGCTGCCGCCGATAAGATGATGACATTTAAACTTGTGGTAAAAACGATTGCAAAACGGCACGGACTGCATGCAACATTTATGCCGAAACCAAAATCAGGAGAAAATGGTTCGGGTATGCATCTGAATATGTCCTTGACAAAAGACGGAGTGAATCTGTTCGCCGATGAGAATGGTGAGAATGGACTGAGTCAGGAAGCAAGTTATTTCATCGGAGGAATTATGGCGCATATTCAGGCGATTACACTGATCACCAATCCGATTGTAAATTCTTATAAAAGACTCGTGACAAGAAGAAAACCGGTATTTCGGATTCCGGCAGAGCGCGGGGAGAAAACGAGAGTTGAGTTTCGAAGTCCAGATCCATCTGCCAATCCATATCTCGCATTTGCAGTGTGCCTTGCGGCTGGATTAGAAGGAATTGAAAAGAAGATCCTTCCGCCGGAACACATGGAAAAATATAATGAGTTACTTCCGGGAAGTCTCCTGGAAGCAGTCAGAGCTTTTGAAGAGGATACATTTGTTCAAAATGTTTTGGGAGAAGATTTATCAGCCAAATATGTTATGGCAAAGAAAAATGAATACCAGCAGTTCCGAGAGTATGTGACAGGCTGGGAACTGGAAAAATATTTGCACAAGATTTGAGTCTTTCTGTAATGAATAACCCGTTGAGCCGAAGGAGGTAAGTATGAGTAAAATTATTGTTGTGTTTCCCAAAAAGGATACAGCAACGAATATTCGTAATATCTTAGTGCGAAATGGTCTGGCAGTTACAGGAATCGGGACGACAGGAGCCCAGGCAATACAAAGTGCGGAGACGTTGGATGAAGGAATTGTGATTTGCGGTTATAAGATGCTGGATATGATGTATACGGAATTGCGGGAATATCTGCCGGATACATTTGAGATGCTCGTGATCGCATCTCCGGATAAATGGGGAGATGGGATTGTAAACGGCGTGGTAGGACTTACGATGCCGCTGAAGGTGCATGATTTGCTCAGCACGCTGAACATGATGCTGCAGGCGATAGAAAGGCGGAGAAAGAAGAGGAATGCGAAGCCGAAAGCCCGCAGCGAGAAAGAACAGGCGTTACTGAGAGAAGCGAAAGTATTACTGATGAACCGTAACAACATGACTGAGGACGAGGCTCATCATTATTTGCAAAAATGTAGTATGGACAGTGGAACAAATATGGTAGAGACGGCACAGATGGTACTAAGTGTTATGTCAGGATAAGAGAGTTAGGAGAAATGAAATGAAATTTACGAAAATGCAAGGTTTGGGAAACGATTACGTATATGTGAATTGTTTTAAAGAGACTATTGAAAATCCGCCAGAGATGGCGAAAAAGGTAAGCAACCGGAATTTTGGAATCGGTTCAGACGGATTGATCATGATTAATCCGTCTGATGTGGCTGATTTTGAGATGGAGATGTACAACGCGGATGGTTCGAGAAGTGAGATGTGCGGGAACGGAATCCGCTGTGTTGGAAAGTATGTGTATGATTACGGTCTGACAGAGAAAGAGCACATCTCTGTTGAGACACTTGCCGGAATCAAATATTTAGATTTGACGGTGGAAGATGGAAAAGTGAAACTTGTAAAAGTAGATATGGGAAGTCCGGAGCTTGTGCCGGCAAATATTCCGATTGTGGCGGATGGGGACCGTGTGATTGATGAGCCTATCAACGTGAATGGAACTGAGTATCGTATGACCGGAGTCTCAATGGGAAATCCTCATGCGGTCGTCTATGTAGAAGATGTGAAAGGACTTGATATTGAGACAATCGGTCCGGCATTTGAGAATCATGAGCGTTTTCCGAATCGTGTGAATACAGAATTTGTGAAAGTGCTTGATCGAAATACAGTTGAGATGCGTGTGTGGGAACGTGGATCGGGAGAGACGATGGCCTGCGGAACGGGAGCGTGTGCAGTCGCAGTCGCATGTATTCTAAATGGACTTACAGAAGATAAAGTGACAGTAAAATTACTTGGAGGGGATTTACAAATCGAATGGGATAAAGAGGCGGACAAGGTATATATGACCGGTCCGGCGGAAGTTTCATTTGACGGAGAAATAAATCTATAAACGGAGGAAAAAGAATATGTTTAAAATAAATGACAACTATTTGAAACTGCCGGGAAGCTATCTGTTTTCGACAATTGCAAAGAAAGTGGCTGCCTACACACAGGCAAATCCGGAACAGTCAATCATCCGGCTTGGAATCGGCGATGTGACACAACCGCTTGCTCCTGCAATCATTGACGCGCTTCATACGGCGGTAGACGAGATGGGAGTGTCGGAGACATTTCATGGCTATGCGCCGGATTTGGGATATGAATTTTTAAGAAGTGCAATCGCAAAAAATGACTATGTCCAAAGAGGCTGCGACATCTCAGCGGACGAGATTTTTATTTCGGATGGTGCAAAATGCGATTCCGGAAATATTCAGGAGATTTTCAGCAAAGACAATAAAATTGCAGTATGTGATCCGGTTTACCCTGTGTATGTGGATACGAATGTCATGGCAGGGCGCACCGGAGTGTATGATGCAAAGACAGAGATGTGGAGCGATGTGATCTATATGCCATGTACTGCTGAAAATGGATTTGCACCGGAATTGCCAAAGGAGACACCGGATATCATCTATCTTTGTTTCCCGAATAACCCTACAGGTTCGACGATTACAAAAGAACAACTGCAGGTGTGGGTTGATTATGCGAATAAAGTCGGAGCTGTCATCATATATGATGCGGCGTATGAGGCATACATTTCAGAAGAAGAGGTGCCGCACAGTATCTATGAATGTGATGGGGCGAGAACTTGCGCAATCGAACTTCGCAGTTTTTCAAAAAATGCCGGATTCACAGGTGTCCGTCTTGGATTTACAGTCATTCCAAAAGAGTTGAAATGTGGAGATGTGACACTGCATTCACTGTGGGCGAGACGTCATGGCACAAAATACAATGGGGCGCCGTATATTGTTCAGCGAGCAGGAGAGGCTGTGTATTCAGAGGCTGGAAAGGCGCAGCTGAAAGAGCAGGTAGCGTACTATATGAAAAATGCAAAGACGATTTCGAATGGCCTGAAGGAAGCGGGATACACTGTATCAGGTGGAGTCAATGCGCCATATATCTGGCTGAAAACACCTGATCAGATGACTTCGTGGGAGTTTTTTGATTATCTGTTAGAGAATGCAGGAATTGTTGGAACACCTGGATCCGGATTTGGTCCGAGCGGAGAAGGGTATTTCCGACTGACAGCGTTTGGAACATATGAAAATACAGTTGCAGCGATCGAGCGGATTCAAAAATTGTAATAAAACAAAGGAACGTGGGAAAAATTCTCACGTTCCTTAAAAAATAATTATCTATTTAAAATTAATTTTGTCAATTCAACTGGCTCTACAATTTTTCCGTCTTTGTATACACGCATGTTACCAGAAGCGATCTCATCAATTAAGATTACTTCGTCGTTGTTGTAACCAAATTCGAATTTGATATCCCATAAATCAAGACCGATTGATTTTAAATCATCAGCAACGATCTTTGTGATCTTTAATGTCTGTTCTTTCATGCTTTCGAACATCTCAGGTGTCATGATTCCCAGAGCTGCAAGACCTTCACTTGTAACAAGTGGATCGCCAAGAGCGTCATTTTTGAAAGTACATTCTACATATCCACCGTCTAATACAGTTCCGTCTTCCATGTACTCTCCGTATCTGCGGATAAAGCTTCCTGTTGCAACAAGGCGGCAGATTACTTCAAGTCCGTGTCCGAATACAGTTGCTGGAAGTACTTCCATAGTAGCTTCTTCTACATTCGCACTTACATAGTGTGTTTTGATTCCGGCTTCTTTTAATAATTCAAAATAATGAACAGAAGTCTCTAAGTTTGCTTTTCCGATTCCTTCGATTGTTAAACCAACAGCGTTTTCGCCTGGATCAAATACTCCGTCTTTTCCAGTACAGTCATCTTTAAATTTTAATAATACATTTCCGTTGTCAAGGCTAAATACGTCTTTTGTTTTTCCTTCATAAATCTTTTTCATCTTAAAATATCCTTTCTGTGTTTGAATTAAGGGCTAGAATAAAAACCTTACCTTTATTTTTTATCACAAAATTGGAATTTGTACAATTTATTTTTGGTAAAGATTTCAAAAAAAGTGATTTTGTATAAAAAAATAAAAAAAACAGATTAAAAATTAGATACATCGTATCTGTAATTCTATGATATGTTCATTTGCATCTTCTGACTGATGGATGTCAACCCAAAGAATTTCAAGAACAGGATCGACAGGTGTCAATCCGTTTTTGGATGCATAGTCAAGCATTTTTGGTATATATGTGGCGTTTTGGTTGCAGCTTCCCTGATAGCAAAGTGAAAGATAATTACCGGCGGGAAGTGTGTCGTTTCCGTGCTCATCAATGATAAATACAGCCTGATAATCCTGAAAATGTTGTTTGCGCACATCGTTTAAAGCAAGAAGAGAGCCAATACGATTATTTCCGATGATATAAAGATTGTGTTCATCTTTATTTAACAGCTGCTTGATCAGAACGTCCATCTCCTCATCTGTCTGGTAACCGGACTGTATCATATGGCAATGTCTCGTATGGTGATAAGTCTGCTCTATGATGCCAAGAGGATGGCGCCTGACGTCTTTTAAAGTCTGAAGACGATTTTGAACATTTTCTCTCAGCGCATATAATTCTTCCAGTTTGTTATCAATTGCAGACAATTCCTGTTCAAACAGAGATTCGGTAGAGGTGATGCTGCGGTTATTCAGATAGTCTTTAATCTGTTCCATTGAAAAATCCAGATTTCGCAGGTCACGAATGACATTCAGACGCCAAATATCATGAAGGCTATATAGCCGGTAGTCATTTTCGCTGCGCTTGGGAGTCAAAATCCCAAGTTTTTCATAATAACGCAAAGAATCTGTTCCAATGTGATAAAGTTTTGCGATTTCCCCAATTTTAAAATATTTTTTCATAATGCATATCTCCTATTTATTCGCTGGCAGGTACAGAAGTTTCGTCTAAATTGAAATTTTGGACAAAATCAATCAATAGTGACGATACCATAACAGTTATTACAGAAAAAATGATTCGTTCAAAAGGAATGTAAGACAAAGATAATCCAAGTACCAGAAAATCCGTAAACAGATAGGATCTGGAAAGGCGCCAACGCGTCACTTTTGAAATTGTGAGTGCCAGCGCGTCATCACCACCACTTGAACCGCCTTGCCGAACGATCAGACCAACTCCGATTCCGACAAAAATACCTCCAAGCAAAGCGCAGGCAAGTGGATAAGGTGTCAGATCCGGAATGACCGGAGGGAATAATTCCCAAATTTCAAAAAACAAAGAGACGCTGAGCGTAGAGATAATGGAAATCTTGATAAATCTACCGCCCAAATATTTGAAGGCAAGCAGATAGCAGGAAATATCCAGTATCGGAGTGATAACAGAAGGAGAGATGCCAAACCAGTGATTGATAAGCAGCATCATGCCAAGCACGCCGCCTTCGGTAATTCCTGTCTGTTGATGAATATTGTAAATTCCAAAAGAACAAATGGCAGCGCCAAGTACGATCCATGTGATCTTTTTAAGAGTAAATCCGTCTGTGAACCGTTCCCAAATCGTTTTCATTATGAAATACCTCCTAGATTTGATAATCAAATAGTAAACCTTAGTATAGTGCCAAGGTCAAGGGATTTCTAGTGCGAATTGTAAGAAAAAACAAAAAAATAAAAAAAATTTAAAAAAGTGCTTGCAATTTTTTGAAATATATGTATAATAATATTTGTTCGCAAGAGAACACAGAACATTGCGGAATGGTGTAATGGTAGCACAGCAGACTCTGACTCTGTTAGTAGGGGTTCGAATCCCTTTTCCGTAGTTACAAAAAACGGAGTGTGGCTCAGCTTGGTAGAGCGCTACGTTCGGGACGTAGAGGTCGCGTGTTCGAATCACGTCACTCCGATTTTTTATTGGAATATTGTTTGGCGATAAGCTTTGAGATGAGATGGCAGAGATTATGTTATTTTATCTGAAAGCTTATTTTTTGTTGCGCAGGAAATCTTTAGTGCTTATTTTAGTAGAATACTATTGCTTAAATTCGGAAAAAAAGTTACTATATTTACTATAAGAAAAGAGAATATAGAAAAGAAAGAGAGAACGCGCATGAAAAAAGTAGAAAAAAGAAACTTTCAAAGTGTAAAAACAAAGCCGGGGTATGTCCGTACGGCGTTGCCTTTATTGTTGTTGGTTGTTTTTGCGATTATGGGATTGGTAATCGTGGAGATGATTATGGAAAAAGATTCTTACAAACCAGGAAAGATTACGGGTACTCATTACGAAAGTGAGATGCTGGGTATTTCTTTTGACGCGCCGGAAGGATTTGAGATGTCTTCTCAGGATCAGATTGATGAGCAATTGAAATCGAGTGTTTCTTTTGCTAATGTAATGAAAAGTACGAGTGGAAGACGCATGGAGATGGCAGCAATCTCGGAAAAAGGAACATCTGTCAGTGTGATTACGTGGAACATGGAAGGTGACGATATGTCGGCAGAACAATATGTGGAGTCCAGTAAAAAGACAGTTATGCAGCAATATGAGACGAAAGTAAAATTTACAAATGACGGAGAGATATTTTCAAAAAAAATTGCAGGTGAGACATACGAATGTCTGAAACTTGATTTTACATCGGATGACACAAAGCGATGCAGTGAGTCGTATGTCCGTATGGTAGATGGATATGCGGTGCTGATCGGTATTGCGTATGGACCTGAGAATACAGCGGAGCGAAATGCTGTTTTAGAGGCTGTAAAAGCATTGTAAAAAGAGAGGGGAAAAGATGTTTGGAGAAGTGATCAGACTATGGGAAAACGGAGAATATTCGTATCCGCTTGCATGTAGATTTGTACCGAATCTGGTGAGTTATATTCATGAAGATGAAAAGATCAGACCTTGCATGATCATCGTTCCGGGCGGTGGGTATCGATTTGTCTCACAGCGGGAAGGTGAGATTGTGGCAAGAACGTTTTATGATAAGGGATATAACACGTTTGTGCTGACGTATACGACCGATTTGACGATGACAGAACCGTTAAAGGAGCAGCCGATGAAAGATTTGGCGCGTGCGATCCGCAAGATCAGGCAGGGAGCGGAACGATATCAGATAGATCCGGAAAAAGTTATTTTGTGTGGGTTTTCGGCAGGTGGTCATCTTTGCGCAAGCGTGTGTGTACACTATGAAGATATTCAGGATGAACACAGAGTGTATAAACATTTCTCGTGCAGACCGGACGCGGTAATTTTATCTTATCCGGTTATTACTTCCGGAGTATATGCGCATAGAGGTTCGTTTGAAGCGCTATACGGAAAAGAGCCTTCTGAAAAAGAGATGGAATATATGTCGCTGGAAAAACATGTGACAGAGAAAATGCCGCCTTGCTTTGTGTGGCACACGGTAGATGATCAGACCGTGCCGGTGGAGAACAGCCACTTGTTTGCAAGAGCTTGTAAAGATCAGGGCGTTTTGTATGCGTTCCACATATTTTCACATGGAAAGCATGGCTTGTCACTTGCCAATGAACAGTGGGCGAGTAGAGAATGCGGAGGCGCATATACAAAAGAGCAGATGCAGCTTTTGGTAAAAAGCATTGAAAATGGAACGATTACATTGCCGAAAGAGGCAGAAGAAAAAGTTTATGAAGAAGTCACAAAGGTTCGACTGAAAGATGAACCGAATGAAGAGGTATCTATTTGGCCGGAGCTTGCCGACCGTTGGGTGAAAGCAATTTTGGTAAACGTTAAGAGGAATGTCCGATAAAGGAGGAGCCTGATGAGAAGACGAAGATGTAGCTTATGCGGAGGGAAACTGGTAAACAATAAATGCGTGGAGTGTGGTCTGGACAATTCAAAAAGTGATGCATCTTACAGAGTGAATGAAAGCAAATGCACTCATGAGCCTTTGACGCATGTACATCATGAGGCGGAGAAAGTTTCGAAAGTCCATACTGTGGAGAAGGAGCCGGCAAAACAATTTCAGAAGGGCAAACATACGGTTAAGATTTTCGTTGTCATAGGGATTCTGATATTTGTAATCACTGGATTTGCCCAAATTGCTCAAAAGATACAAATGAGCAGTTGGAAAGAAGAATCTGTGGAGGAATATGATCCATATAAGTATTTGGAGAAGACACTGCCTGAGACAGGAGAGCACTTTGAGGAGACCTACACGGGAGGAGAATATATTGTCGGGCTGCATATTCCGGAGGGGCAGTACCGGGTAGAATTGTTATCAGGAAGTGGAAGCGTTGATTTGGAAGACAGTGAAAACCATGTGTACTATTCTGAATTTTTGGCAGATGCACAAGAGGAAGGTGTCGAAAGAGAGATAGAAGATTTCCGTTTGTTTGCAGGGGCGAAAGTAGATATAGATTCACAGTTGGAAGTAAGATTCATCTCTGAGAATGCACAGGTGCAAGGAATGAAATTGGGAATGGAAAATCCTTTGACGGAAAGCGTGGAGATCAAAGAGGATGCGGTTGCGGGGAAAGATTTTCCGGCGGGAGTTTATGATGTCACGTTTCGGCGTCCTGATGAAGAGGAGTATGGAATGGGATATATGAAATACATTGTGCCGGGGACAATTCGCGAAGAGGATATTGAAGAGTATGAAATAAGCACAGGAAGTGTTCTGCTTGGAGAACCGGGGGAAATTTACCACAATGTGGTGCTGCCGGAAGGAACGACCGTGACGGTGGAAGAAGGAATTATCATTCTCACACCGAGTGAGAAAATTGAATCGGAAGATTATGGGGCATATTATGCAGATCAGTATGTAGAATAGTATCAGGGCAGAGTGATTACACTCTGCCCTGATACTATTCTACTTTATATTCTAAGATATAGTCGTCCATCACATAACCTTGTCCGATATCGGTTACTTCGGTTCTCACTTTTTGAAATCCGAGATGTTCGTAGACTGCAAGTGTGCTCTCGTTAAAACGATTGCAGGTAAGCCAAATCTTATTCAGATTTCTCATCTTGCAGATCTCGATAAATTTCCGGAACATATAAGATGCGATTTTTTTGCCGCGAAAATCTTTATGTACATAGAGCTTGCTTAAAAACAGGCTGCCATTTTCTTCGTGAATGCCGGCAAATCCAGCAAATGTGTACTCGTATGAAAATAAAAAATATTCATAATCATGATTGATCTGGTCTGCCAAAGCCTCCGGTGAAAGAAATTTTTCGAGCATATAATCAATCTGTTCTGTTGAAAGAATCGATGAGAAGTGTTCATGCCAGATTTCATCTGCAAGTGCGGAAACAGAAAAAATAAGCTCTTCATTTGTGACGGGAATAATTCTTAAACCATCCAAGATAGTAATCCTCCTTTGCTTGAGTGTTGCTGTTCACAGTAACACGTGATTAAGTTTTATTGTAAAGGAAGAAAGAGTCGTATGTCAATGGTAACAATTTATGCTATAATGAAAATAGTTAAAGTTGTTACTGAACAATAACTTATAGTTTGTTGGGAGGCATTTGAATGGAAGATTATGTGAGACTGAGAGAAGTAAAAAAGATATATAAGATGGGAGAAGTGGAGATTGCGGCTGCGGACGGAATTGATTTTTCTGTTGGAAAGGGAGAATTTGCAGTCGTTGTCGGAGCAAGTGGAGCGGGAAAGACTACTGTTTTGAACATTTTAGGAGGAATGGATACGGCGACGAGCGGAGAGGTGATTGTAGATGGAAATGATATCACAACCTATAATACAAAGCAATTGACGGCATACAGAAGAGATGACATCGGATTTGTGTTTCAGTTTTACAATCTGGTTCCGAATCTGACTGCGCTGGAAAATGTAGAACTGGCACTTCAGATTTGTAAAGATCCTCTGGATGCGATGGCGGTGCTTGAGGATGTCGGACTGGGAGAACGAGCGGCGAATTTTCCGGCGCAGCTTTCCGGCGGAGAGCAGCAGAGAGTTTCTATCGCAAGGGCGCTGGCAAAAAATCCGAAATTGTTACTTTGCGATGAGCCAACGGGAGCGCTGGATTACAATACAGGAAAAGCAATATTAAAACTGTTGCAGGATACGTGTCGTAAGAAGGGGATGACGGTCATTTTGATTACGCACAATTCGGCGATTGCACCGATGGCAGACCGTGTGATTAAAATAAAGAACGGAAAGGTTTCTAAAGTGACATTGAATGAGAATCCGATTTCGGTTGAGACGATTGAGTGGTAGATAAGTATGAAAAAACGAGCGTTGAGAAAAGATTTTTATATGGAGATACGAAAAAGCCTGGGACGTTTTTTGTCGATATTTTTTATAGTAGCATTGGGCGTATCATTTTTTTCCGGAATTCGAGCATCGGAACCGGATATGAGAATTTCCGGAGATGCCTATTTTGATGAAAAAAATCTGATGGATATCAAGGTGATCAGCACGATGGGACTGACAAAAGATGATCTGCATGCGATTGAAGGAATTTCAGATGTAGCTAAAGCAGAGGGCGGTTTTAGTCAGGACATGCTGCTTAATATAGATGATAATCAAAAGGTTCTTCATGTGATGTCTATTCCGGAGTCCATGAATGAGTTGACGGTAAGTGAAGGAAGAATGCCTGAAAAAGGAGGAGAGTGTCTTGTAGATATAGATTTTTTAGAAGGTACTTCTTATCGGATTGGTGATACGATTACGCTGACAGGAGAAGATTCTGGGATATTGGAGGTCAAAGAGTTTAAAATCGTGGGAACGGGAAGCAGCCCGTCCTACATCTCGTTTGGAAGGGGAAGCAGTCTGATTGGAACAGGAACGGTCAGTGGGTTCCTCGCTGTGACAGATGAAAAATTTTCTCCGGATACCTATACAGAAATTTATGTAAAAGCAGCAGGGGCAAAAGAGGAAACTGCGTTTACAGAGGGGTATCAAAAGAAAGTGGATCATGTGATTGATGAGATTGAGAAAATTACAGATGCTAGATGTGAGGCGCGGAAACAGTCTCTGGCAGCTGAGGCGAACAAAGAGATTGACAAGGCGAGACAGGAGTTGGAAGACGGAAAAGCGAGCGCGCAGCAGGAACTTTCGGATGCAGAACAAAAGCTGAAAGATGGAGAGACACAGATCCAGAATGCGAAAGCAGAAATTGCATCTGGAAAAGAGCAGATTGAAAATGCGAAACAGACCTTGTATCAAAAGCAGAAAGAACTGGATGCCGGACTAGAAGAGTATCGCACCGGAAAAGAAACACTGGATAGCCAAAAAGAAGAATTAGAGAAAAAAGAAAAAGAATATCAGCAGCAGGCTGAGGCGGCAGCGCCACAGATTGAGGCTGCCGAGAAGCAGATTGCAGATGCCAGAGCCAAGTTAGACGCGGGATGGCAGCAGTACAATACCATCAAAGACAGCGAAGACCCAAAAGATCAGGCAATCGCAGCAGAGCTATTGAAACAGTTGAATGTAGGGGAGGCAGAACTTAAGGCGAACATAGAAAAGCTTACTGCGATGAAAAATCAGTTGTCAGAAGGGAAAATTGCGATTGAACAGGCAAAAGAACAGCTGAGCGCCGGAGAAGAATCGCTGTCTGGCGCACTGCAGACAATTCAGAACGGGCAGGCTCAGATTGATACAGCGTGGGAAGAGCTGCATGAAAAAGAAGAGACACTTGAGAGTGGAGAAAATACTTTGCAGGAACAAGAACAGACGCTGATTAAAAGTAGGGAAGAGTATGAGACTGCAAAGACGGAGGCGCAGGCAAAGATTGAGGAAGGGGAACAAAAGATCAAAGATGCCCAGAAAGAGATTGCAAAGATAGAAACTCCGACATGGTATGTATATGACAGAAGCACTTTGCCGGAATATTCAGAATATGGAGAAAATGCGGATCGCATGCGGGCAATCGGGAAAGTGTTTCCGGTGTTGTTTTTCCTTGTGGCGGCGTTGATCAGCCTCACGACAATGACACGAATGGTTGAAGAGCAGAGAGTGGAGATCGGAACACTTCAGGCACTCGGATACAGCAAGATTGATATTGCGAAAAAATATTTGAATTATGCGCTTTTGGCAACGCTTGGAGGCAGTGTGTTCGGGGTGCTGATTGGAGAGAAACTATTCCCGTTTATTATTGTGTATGCCTATAAGATTATGTATCAGCATCTTCCGCATATCATTGTGCCGTATCATGTGTCATATGCGGTCATGGCTACGGCAGCAGCAGTATTATGTACATTTGTGGCAACACTGGCAGCCTGCTATAAAGAACTGATGGCATTGCCGGCGGTATTAATGCGTCCACCATCACCAAAACAAGGCAAAAGAATTTTTTTAGAGCGTATTACGTTTATTTGGAAACATTTAAGTTTCATTTGGAAATCCTCTATTCGTAACCTTTTCAGATATAAAAAACGGTTTTTTATGACGATTATTGGAATTGGTGGTTGTATGGGATTGATGTTAGTGGGATTCGGACTCAAAGATTCCATTACCAATATCGCAACGCTCCAATATGGAGAATTGCAGGAGTATGACGGGATGGCATATTTGTCTTCGGACTTATCAGATCAGGAAAAGATGAGTTTAAGGGAAACGCTTGAAGGAGAACATCAGATTGATACGTATTCGGAAGTCATGATGAAAAATAAGACAGTGAAGAGCGCGGCAGGAGAAGAGGAAATCTACCTGAGTGTTCCGGTAAAGGAGCATGGTTTGGAGCCATTTATGACATTTCGAAATCGTGTTACAAAAGAAGAATATGAATTGACAAATGAAGGTGTGATCTTAACAGAGAAGGCAGCCACCGAATTAGATGTGAAATCCGGAGATATGATTACCATACAAGAAGATGCCGGTGACGTAAAGGTGAAAGTTGTGTCGGTATGTGAAAACTATATTGGAAACTATATGTATATGACAACCGGATTATATGAAGAACTTTATGGAAAAGAGCCGGAAGAAAATAGTATTATGTTCAAGATGAAGAAATATGATGAAGAAGGTTTGATGGAAATCGGGAAAAAACTGATTGAGCAGGATGCAGTTTTGAACGTGACATATACAAATAATATGGAAGAGCGGATTGCAGATATGCTCGGCAGTCTGAATCTGGTTATTGTGGTACTTATTATCTCGGCGGGAATGCTGGCGTTTGTTGTGCTTTACAACTTGAATAACATTAATATTACAGAACGAAAACGAGAACTTGCAACCTTAAAAGTGCTTGGGTTCTATGATAAAGAGGTTGCATCGTATGTATTTCGGGAAAATATTTTGCTGACAATTATTGGATCGCTGGTTGGAATGGGAATCGGAAAGATTTTGCATCAATTTGTGATTGTTACCGTGGAAGTGGAAGGAATTATGTTTGGAAGAAATATTGATTTTCCAAGCTTTTTGTACAGCTTTTTATTCACGGTTGGATTTTCATTGTTTGTGAATTGGGTAATGTATTTCAAATTAAAGCGTATAGATATGGTTGAATCACTGAAAAGTGTAGAATAGTTTATGAGAATTTAATAAAGTTCATAAGATTATTAGCACTCACTTTAAAAGAGTGCTAATTTTCTATTGACATTTAAAAATCAGAGTATTAATATATCAAATAGATGAGGCAAAACGCCGAGAATTGATAATTAAAGATAAAAGGAGTTGTTAGAAATGGGTGCAAAACACGGTAACCTTTCAATTAACAGTGAAAATATTTTTCCAATTATAAAAAAATGGATGTATTCAGATCACGACATTTTTGTGCGTGAGTTGATTTCAAATGGTTGTGATGCGATCACAAAATTGAAAAAATTAGATATGATGGGAGAATATCAACTGCCGGATGACTACAAAGCAAGCATCAAGGTAGTGGTAAATCCGGAAGAAAAAACATTGAAATTTATTGATACCGGTATTGGTATGACTGCAGATGAAGTAGAAGAATATATTACACAGATTGCATTTTCCGGTGCAACAGAATTTCTTGAAAAATATAAAGACAAGACAACAGAAGACGATATGATCGGACACTTTGGTCTTGGATTTTATTCGGCATTTATGGTGGCAGAGGAAGTTCACATTGATACATTGTCTTACAAAGAAGGTGCGGCTCCGGTACACTGGACATGTGACGGCGGCACAGAATATGATATGGAAGAAGGCAGCAAAAACACAGTTGGAACAGAGATTACGTTGTTCCTGAATGAAGAAAGTGTGCAGTTTTCGAATGAATATCGTGTGAGAGAAGTGATTGAAAAATACTGTTCTTTCATGCCGGTAGAGATTTTCCTGTCAAAAGAAAATGCAGAACAAGAATACGAGACAATTTTGGAAGAGGAATTGAAAGATGATGATGTCATCGTGGAACGTATTCATGAAGAAGCAAAGATGGAAGAAAAAGAAAATGAGAACGGCGAGAAAGAGATGGTGGAAGTTTCACCGGCAGTAGATAAAGTGAAAATCAACAAACGTCCGGTTTCTCTGAGTGATACAACTCCACTTTGGACAAAACATCCAAATGACTGTACAAAAGAGGATTATATCGAATTTTACCGCAAAGTGTTTATGGATTACAAAGAGCCATTGTTCTGGATCCATCTGAATATGGATTATCCATTCAATTTGAAAGGTATTTTGTATTTCCCGAAAATCAACACAGAGTATGATTCCGTGGAAGGAAAGATTAAATTATACAATAATCAGGTATTTATCGCAGATAATATCAAAGAAGTCATTCCGGAATTCCTGATGCTGTTAAAAGGTGTGATTGACTGTCCGGATCTTCCGCTGAATGTATCACGTAGTGCATTGCAGAACGACGGATTTGTAAATAAAATCTCAGATTACATTTCGAAGAAAGTGGCAGATAAGCTTACAGGAATGTGCAAGACCGACAGAGAATCTTATGAAAAATACTGGGATGATATCAGCCCATTTATCAAATTCGGCTGCTTGAAAGATGAAAAATTCTGTGACAAGATGAGTGATTATATTTTATTCAAAAATATTGACCATGAATATCTGACACTCAAAGACTGCATTGCAAAAAATGGTGGTGCGCAAGAGGCGAAGGCTGAAGAAGAAAAGACAGAGGCACCAGAGGGCGAAAATACAGAAGAAAAAGCAGAAGAGAAGAAAGTAACAATTTACTATGTGACAGACGAACAACAGCAGAGCCAGTACATTAATATGTTCAAACAGGAAGGTTTGGATGCAGTGCTGCTGACACATAATATCGATTCTCCGTTTGTGACACAGCTTGAGCAGCGCAATGAGAATGTACAATTCCAGCGTATCGATGCAGATTTGACAGACACATTCAAAGAAGAAGTTGCAAAAGAGGAAGAAGAAGCATTCAAGGCAGATACAGAGACATTGACTGATGTATTCCGCAAAGCATTGGGAAATGACAAGCTGGAAGTTAAAGTAGAGAAGCTGAAAAATGAAAATGTGGCATCTATGGTAACATTGTCAGAGCAGTCACGCCGTATGCAGGAAATGATGAAGATGTACAATATGTACGGAATGGATCCATCTATGTTCGGAACAGATGTGACACTTGTATTGAATGCAAATCATCCATTGGTACAGTATGTACTCAAAAATAAAGATGGAGAACATGTACCAATGTTCTGTAAACAGTTATTTGACCTTGCAATGTTGAGTAACAAACCGTTGAATCCGGAAGAAATGACAGCGTTTATCAACAGAAGCAACGAGATTATGATGTTATTGGCAAAATAATAAGAAAAATAAAAAATGCGCGAATCCACAGGTGGGTTTGCGCATTTTGTGGTTATGGAATAAATTTAGAAGAATTGGAGGATTGTGATGGAGATTAGAAAGTATCAGGCAGAAGATTTGGAAGAAATTGTGCAGCTCTTTTATGAGACAATTCAAACTGTGAATCGAAAAGATTATTCGCAGGAACAGGTGGAAGTGTGGTCAAACCGATGTGAGAATCTTAGAAAAAATAAAACATTTTTTGAAAAACTTTATACAGTCGTTGCCCTAGAGGGAGAGAAGATTATAGGATATGGAAACATAGACAGAACAGGATATTTGGACCATCTGTTTGTGCATAAAGATTTTCAAAATCAAGGTGTGGCAACGGCAATCTGCGATGAGTTGGAACAGCATGCCAAGAAATTTGGGCTTCAAAAGATCAGCGTACATGCTTCCATTACGGCAAAACCGTTTTTTGAAGGACGAGGATATGTGTTGGAAAAAGAGCAGCAGGTGGAGCTGGAAGGTGTGAAGCTGAAAAACTATGTGATGGAAAAATCATTTTTAGATAGGCAAGATGGAGAAAATAGAGTAAAATGAGAGTATAAAGAAAGCAATACGTTGGGAAACAGGAGGTGTAAATCTATGAGGAAACTATTTAGAATCACCTTGGTAACATTCATGTTACTCAGTCTGTTTGGATGTTCGCAGACAGAACCGTCAGAAGTTAAGAAGCATGCGGGAACTGATTTTTTGGAAGAACAGAAAGTCAGAGAAGACGAAGCAACCGTAATTAGTACTTATGATGTGACTGATCCGGAATTCGTTGAAGAGTATTCTGAACAGAATAAGCTGGTAACGAAAGTTAAATATTATGAAATGAGTGATGGTACATGGAGGACAGACACGCATACCTATAAATATAGACTGGAGATAACAGGAAGAATGAATGGAGCAGCTAAAGATCGTACATTTGTTTTCCTGAGTAACCTAGAGGATATTACGTTTGGGCAGGCGTGGAAAGCAAGTGGACTAAGCAGTAATACGGCTGACTATTTCGAGGAAGAGGAAGCAAAACTTGTGGCTGTGAAATAGAATAGGTTATCGTAGGAGCGAAGTGGAAAGACAATCCTATGATTATTATCAAAAAGCTCTTTGTAATGGCTCGCATATTGCATATTTGGTTTTTGACGAAAACTGTGTTGTTGGTGCGGGTGGTGTTAGCTTTTTTCAAGTAATGCCGACCTATAACAACCCAAGCGGAACTAAGGCATATATAATGAATATGTATACAAAGCCTGAATACAGAAGGAATGGCATTGCTTATAAAACATTAGATATGTTGATTAAAGATATTAAAGGCAAAGGCATTTCAGCCATTTCATTAGAGGCGACGGAGATGGGGAATACCAAAACTTGAGTCTGGGGAAGGTGGTAGTGTATGAAAAAAATTGGAATGGTGCTGTGCATATTTCTTTTTATGATTTCTATGACAGCGTGCAGTTCATCAAAAAATAACCCAGTTCATTTAGGCGTGAATGCAGTAATTACAGAAATTGATGAGGGAAACAGCACGATAACTGTAAAAGACGGTGCAGAAGAAGGCATTTTAGGTAAAAACTGTCTTATTGATTGTTCATCCATTCCTATGATTTACTGTGATTATGATACAGGACAAGTTGTAAGTATATCATTTGAGGATTTACAGGTTCAGGATGAAATCATTTTTAGTATTCGAAATTCAGAAATAGAGAATTCTAAAGACGAGGACGATAATGCAAGGACGCTCAAGGTTGAACAGTTGCAACTGAGTACGCAAAGAATGAAATAGTGATTTGTCTAGGAAGATAGAAAAAAGTGATTTTAGAATATTGAAAACGTGGAGGGATGGACTATGGGAGTTGTAGACGAGAAAGATTATATTATGCGAATGATAAAAGAAATGGTACAAGTATTGTTTTCTTTGGTATTTGGGAAGAAATATGTTTCTGTCGAATTAGAAGACGAAAATAAATATGAAGTCTCAGGGAATACGCTGAAATATTTTTTCGATATGATTGACCAGGGAGATATAAACGAAGCCGAGAATCTTTTGCTAGAAGATCTCGATTATACAAATAAAGAAGAAGTCATGGCGGCGGCATTTTTTTATCAACATCTAAGTCAAAAAGATGATGATTTTTTGAGAAGAAATGATTACACGAAAGAAGAAGTACTTTTTGGGTTTAAGCAGTTACTTGAAAAATCCGGATATAAGGACTTAATTCGTTTAATAGGACGTGTTGATGAGGAAGAACGATAAGGTGCGAAAACACTCATTTTACCACGAATGAATGAAAATAAAAAGTAATAGAGATACCGTGACCTCTATTACTTTTTCATCTTATAAGACTTCTGCGCTAATCTCTTTTTTCAAAAAGAATCTTTGAACCATCTGATCCCATGCTTCCTCCAAAGACTTATCCAAAGTGAACAGTCTCATGGAAGTTCCGGTGACGCAGGTAAGATTCTGACCATCATATTTTAGATTGAGATACAATCCCTGCACATCTTGTGGCTGGAAATTCAGTTCCTGCTGTTTCAGTAATCTTTCAATATTCGCCTCTGACAGTCCGAATACAAAGCGAAAACTGAGGGGAGTTTTTTTACCCTTGATCAAAGAAAATGCGTACTCTCTAATATCTTTCCACAAAGAATAATCTCGGGAAGGAGCCAGGTCTTTCTCAAAAAAATCTTTTTTGAGAAATCCATTAATGGAAAATGTATTATAGGTGACAATTTCTCCTTCTATGAATAAAAATGAGTCGAAGGCGTCCGATAATAACAGCTTGGACATACATTCTTTTACTTCCGGTAATTTTAATGCAATCATGAGATCCTCTCCTTTTCATTCTTTTTCAAGAAATATATTCCGGCAATCAGTGTAATGAATTCAGCAAGCGGTACAGATACCCAGATTCCAATGACTCCGATAAGCGGAGGCAGCACAAATACAAAGATAATTGCAAGTACACACCCTCTGGAAAGACAGAGGAACAATGAAAGCTGTGGTTTTACTGTAGATTGAAAATAGCCAATGATAAACATATTCAATCCGATTACAAAGAATCCAACAAAATAAATACGAATTGCAGTGGATGAAAGCGCAAGTATTTGTTCATTTGGATTCATAAAAATATAAGTAAACAAATTTGGTACGATCAATCCTAAAACAGCCGGAACGGAGCAGATGATAAATGCAGTTTTCAGTCCCAGTTTTTTTACAGTCTCAATACGATCAATAAGCCCTGCCCCATGATTGGTCGAGATGATCGGCTGAGAAGCCTGGTTGATTCCGTTACACAGGCAGATGACTACAATAGCGGTATTTGTAATGACCCCATACATGCTCACGCCGATATCGCCAATATATTTTAAAATCTGTAAGTTGAAAACAAACATAACAATTCCGGACGAGACTTCCACAAGAAAGCTTGTAAATCCATTTTTGTAGATACTTGTGATGAATACAGGTGAAAATTTCTTTAAGCTAAAATGCAGTCCGTTTGACTTAGAGCGAAAATGGAACAGCAAAATAACAGTTGTAAGTACGGATCCAAGCACACTTGCAATTGCTGCTCCGGCCATGCCCATTTTACAAGGAAATACAAAAACAATATCTAAAACAACATTCAGGACACCGCCGGATACAACGGCAATCATGGAAAGCTTTGGTGCACCATCATTTCTTACAAAGGTCTGTAAAAAAGTGGAGAATGCAAAAAAGCCAAGTCCCCAGATCACGTACGGCGCGTAATTGAGTACATAAGGCATTGTTACATCTGTTGCGCCAAGAAAACGTGCGATCGGTTCCATGAAATTTAAAAATAGAATCATGTATAAAATACAGGTGATGGCATTCAAAAGTACTGCGACAGAAAAATAACAGTTTCCGGTCTGAGTATCGCCTTTTCCGCGGGCGATCGACATTAAGACAGAACCGCCGACACCAAATAAAAGTCCGGTGCCAAAGAAAATATTAAACAGCGGGAGGATGATATTTAATGCAGCCATAGCATCAATGCCAATTCCTTTCCCGATAATAATTGTGTCAGCAAGTACATAAATAGACGTTACCATCGTTCCGCAGATAGAAGGAATGAGGTAACGAAAGAATAATTTTCGTACTGGCTCGGTTGTAAGTGTGTTTGTCAGCATAAAAAATCTCCTTTAAATAAAATCCAATAATGGTATTATAGCAGATACGTTGACTTTTGGAAACCAAAACAGTATCATGAAAGTTAAACAGCAATAAAAGGAGTAAAAAGCATGCAACAGACAAACTATATAGATAACTTACTTTCGCTTATCAGGAAGGCAACCTCACAGTTTCATACAGTGGAATCGGTGAAGGATCAGTTAACAAAGCAGGGATATGAGGAACTGTGTTGGGGAAACAACTGGAATTTGCAAAAAGGCGGGAAATATATGGTGATTCATCATGGCTCCAGTATTTTTGCATTTACGATCGGGAGTCATTTTCAAGAAAAAGAGAGCTTCCGAATTGCGGCAGCACATGGGGATTTTCCGGGATTTCGTATCAAACCAAATCCGGAGGTGACTACAGAAAAATATGTACAACTTAATGTGGAGAGTTATGGCGGGGTGAATTTGTCAAGCTGGCTGGACCGCGGACTGTCTGCCGCCGGACGTGTCGTCTTAAAATCTGATGATGTATTTCGTCCAAAAGTTAGTCTCGTTGATCTCGAGAAAACATTATTTACGATTCCGAATATTGCGATTCATCTGGAACGAGAGATGAATAAGGGCGTAGAATTGAATAAACAGACACAGATGCTTCCGATTGTGGGAATCTTGGAAGAAGAGGTGGATAAAAACTGCTTTTTGAGTGCGCTTGCGGAAAAGCTTGGAGTGCAGGTGGATGAGATTTTGGATTATGAATTGAATCTGTATAATGCAGACAGGGCAGAGAAGATAGGATTGCACGAAGAATTCCTCTCGGCGCCGAGACTGGATAATCTCACGTCTGTTCAGGCGCTTGTCGATGGAATTTTAGAAGGTGAACGAAAAGAAGGGCTGAATGTGATCGCGATATTTGATCATGAGGAAGTCGGCAGCAGGACAAAGCAGGGAGCCGGATCTATGATGCTTCCGTATTTGCTGGAGAAAATTTATCTTTCACTTGGAGGGTCTGAACAGATGTATAAGAATGCACTTGCGGAGGGGCTTTTGATGTCTGTGGATGTCAGTCATGGATTTCATCCAAGCTATGGGGGAAAATATGACCCGACAAATAAGAATATGTTGAACCAAGGGTTCTGCATTAAAGAAGCATGCTCACAAAGCTATGCAACAGACAGTGAAGCGGTCGGAATCGTGCAGCAGATTTGTGAAAAAGAACAGATTCCGTATCAAAAATTTGTAAATCGTTCGGATGTGACAGGGGGCGGAACCCTAGGTTCAATCGCATCGGCGATGCTTCCGGTGAGAACGGTAGATTTGGGTGTGCCGTTGCTTGCAATGCATTCCAGCAGAGAACTGATGGGAGCAAAAGATCAGGAGAGTCTGACCAGATTTATCAAGGCATATTTTAGTTTATAGGAGAAAAGATGAGAGAAAATCAAACTACAGAGACAACAGTAAGATTGAATAAGTTTTTGAGTGAGGCAGGCGTCTGTTCCAGAAGAGAGGCGGACCGTCTGATTGAAAGCGGGAAAGTGACCGTGGATGGAAGGCGTGCAGAGATGGGAATGCGTGTCAGTCCTTCCCAGAGAGTGTGTGTAGGCAAGAAAGAAGTGCGGCAGAAAAATGAGATGGTGCTGCTTGCGGTCAACAAGCCGGTTGGAATCGTCTGCACAGAAGAAAAAAAAGAAAAAAACAATATTATTCGGTTCTTGAATTATCCGACAAGGGTCACATATATTGGAAGGCTTGATAAAGATTCAGAAGGGCTGCTTTTGATGACAAATAATGGAGACATTATCAATAAGATGATGCGCGCAGGAAATCAGCATGAAAAGGAATATAAAGTTACAGTCAATAAGCCGGTGACAAAAGAATTTATTGAGAAGATGGCAGAAGGTGTGCCGATTCTTGATACGGTCACGAGAAAATGTAAGGTGGAGATGCTCGGAAAATATAAATTCCGGATTATTTTGACACAGGGACTCAACAGGCAGATTCGCAGGATGTGTGAATATCTTGGCTATAAAGTGACAAGACTGGAACGTATCAGGGTAATGAACATCACACTTGGAGAGTTAAAGCCGGGGGAATACCGGAAGGTGACGGAAGCAGAAATTCAAAAATTATATGAATTGATCAAGGATTCTTCCAATGAGACGGTGATCCCAAAGAAACAAGAACAATGAGGTAGAAAGCATGGAACAAAAAAAACAGCGTATGCAGGAACTGGTACAATTGCTGAATGAGGCAGGAAAGGCATATTATCAGGGAGCTGCGGAGATTATGAGCAACTATGAATATGACAAACTTTACGATGAGTTACTTGCGTTGGAAAAAGAACTGGGAATTACATTGGCATCAAGTCCTACAGTCAATGTAGGATATGAGGTGCTAAGTGAGCTTCCGAAAGAACGGCATGAAAAACCGATGCTTTCTTTAGATAAAACGAAGGAAGTGTCGAAATTAAAAGAATTTCTGGGAAGCCAGAAAGCAAGGATTTCCTGGAAATTAGATGGGTTGACCATAGTGCTGACATATCAGAATGGCACTTTACAAAAAGCAGTAACAAGGGGAAATGGAGAGGTTGGAGAGGTTATCACTAACAATGCGAAGGTATTTAAGAACCTGCCGCTTCATATCTCTTATCAGGGAGAATTGATTCTGCGTGGAGAGGCGATCATCGGCTATCGTGATTTTGAAAAAATCAATGAAGAGATTGAAGATGTAGATGCAAAATATAAAAATCCAAGAAATCTGTGCAGCGGTTCAGTACGCCAGTTGAATAATGAGATTACTGCAAAAAGAAATGTGAAGTTCTTCGCATTTTCACTTGTAAAAGCAGATGATGTGGACTTTAAGAATTCCAGAATTTATCAGATGGAATGGTTAAAAGAACAAGGATTTGAAGTGGTGGAAGGATATGAGGTCACAGCCGGTACGATTGAAGAGCGTGTGAAATTCTTTTCGGAGAAGATTGCAGACAATGATTTTCCGTCAGATGGCCTGGTGCTTGTATATGATGACATTGCATATGGGCAGTCGCTTGGTACAACCTCCAAGTTCCCGAGAGATTCCTTTGCGTTTAAATGGGCAGATGAGATCCGAGAGACGACCCTTCTTGAGATTGAGTGGAGTCCGTCAAGAACAGGGCTTATTAATCCGGTTGCAATTTTTGAACCGGTGGAACTGGAAGGGACGACGGTGAGCCGTGCGAGTGTTCACAATATCAGCATTATGGAAGAATTAGAGCTTGGCATTGGCGATACGATCGCAGTCTATAAAGCAAACATGATCATTCCGCAGATTGCAGAAAACCTGACGCGAAGCGGTGTGAAAGATATTCCTGAGGAATGTCCGGTCTGTCATGGTAAGACAGAGATCCGAAAAGTCAGTGATGCAAAGGCGCTCTACTGTACGAACGAAGAGTGCGGGGCAAAGCATCTGAAATCATTTGCGCTGTTTGTGAGCAGAGATGCACTTAATATTGATGGACTTTCAGAGGCGACATTAGAGAAATTTATCGCAAAGGGATTTATCAATCATTATTCAGATATTTTTCATCTTGAGCAGTATAAAGATGCGATTAAATCCATGGAAGGATTTGGTGAAAAATCTTATGTAAATCTACAAAAAAGTATTGAAAAAGCACGTGTGACAACACTGCCAAAACTCATTTACAGTCTTGGAATAGCGAATATCGGACTTGCCAACGCAAAGGTAATCTGTAAAGAACTGAACTTTGATATAGAGAAAATGCTTCATGTTACAGAGGAAGAATTGAGTGAAATATCGGGAATCGGTCCTGTGATTGCGAAAGCGTTTGTTTCCTATTTTGCAAAAGAGCAGCATGTGGAAGAATTCCGAAGACTTTTAACAGAATTGGAGATACCAAAGGAAGAAGAGAGCAAAGAGGCTCAGATTTTTGAAAATATGAACTTTGTAATTACAGGAAGTGTGGAACATTTTGCAAATCGAAATGAAGTAAAGGCTGTAATTGAAAGTAAAGGAGGAAAGGTGACGGGCTCTGTCACTTCTAAGACAAACTATCTGATTAATAATGATATAGAGTCAACTTCTTCAAAAAATAAAAAAGCGAGAGAGCTGGGGGTTCCGATTATCTCAGAAGAGACATTTTTAAAAATGCTGGAAGGTGAATAAAGAATGCAGATAGAAGAACTCGTTCCATTTTGGGCGAAACTTACAAAAGAAGAACAAGAGGAACTGAAAAACAGGATACTGGTACAGAATGTGAAAAAAGGAACCATTATACACAATGGTTCGGAGGACTGTACAGGGTTGATCATTGTGGAAGAAGGACAACTTCGCGCATATACGCTGTCGGAAGACGGGAAAGAGATCACATTATACAGAATGTTTCAAAGAGATGCCTGTCTTTTTGCGGCATCCTGTATTATGAATAATATTCAGTTCGAGGTGATTATAGAGGCGAGAGAAGATTCTAAGGTTCTGACAATACCGACCTCTGTTTATCAGAATTTGATACATACCTCTCTTCCGGTTGCCAATTTTACAAACGACCTCATGGCGTCGAGATTTTCAGATGTGATGTGGGTGATGGAACAGATTTTAAATAAAAGTGTGGATGTGAGACTTGCCGCACTGCTTGTGGAAGAGATGGAGATTACAGGAGAGAGCATGCTGAAAATGACACATGAAGAGATCGCGCACCATCTGGGAACGGCAAGAGAGGTGATTACCAGAATGCTGAAGTATTTTCAGAAAGAACAGCTTGTCAGCCTGTCGCGCGGGAGCATTGAAATCATAGATGAAGATCGTCTGTATGAACTTGCGAAAGACAGCAGAAGATAAAGTGTGACAATGTCACAGAAAGAGAATGTCATATCTTGTATGATAGAGTCATCAAGAAACAGAAAATTATATTGTAGGAGGAAATAGATATGTCAGTAATGAAAGTAACAAACAGCAACTATACACAAGAGGTTTTGGAGTCAAATGTCCCGGTATTAATTGACTTTTTCGCAGACTGGTGCATGCCTTGCAAGATGTTTGCGCCAATTGTAGATGAGGTGGCAGCAGCACATGAAGGAAAAGTAAAGGTCGTAAAAATCAACATCGATGATGATCCGGAACTGGCTCAGGAGTATCGTGTGATGAGCATTCCGACATTGAAGCTTGTGGATGCAAAAGAAGTGAAAGGAACCAATGTAGGAGCGATGTCAAAAGCAGAGCTTGAGAGCTGGCTGCTCGGACACGGTGTACAACTGTAGGAGATGTGAGATGGAAAATAAAAATTTTTATGATGTGATTGTCATCGGAGGCGGTCCCGGAGGATACGGGGCTGCGCTTTACACATCAAGGGCAAACTTAACCACGCTTGTAGTAGAAAAATTCGCTCCGGGCGGACAGATGGGGACGACAGAGATCGTAGAAAATTATCCGGGGTTTACAGAAGGAATCAATGGATTTGAACTTGGAATGCAGATGAAGCAGGGCGCAGAGCGGTTCGGCGTGGAGACAAAGATCGCGGAAGTGCAGAGTGTGGATTTAGAAAAACAGCCGAAAGTTATCGTTACATCAGATGGAACATACGAGGCGAAGACGGTTATTCTTGCGATGGGAGCTTATCCGAGAGAGCTTGGACTTCCAAATGAAAGAGAACTGAGAGGGCGTGGAGTATCTTACTGCGCAACCTGTGATGGAATGTTTTACAGAGGAAAGACAGTTGTGATCGTAGGTGGTGGAAATACTGCGGTTGCAGATGCTTTGTTTTTATCTAAAATCTGTAAAAAAGTATATCTGGTGCACAGAAGAGATGAGTTGAGAGCATCCAAGACATATATGGATTCCCTGAACGAGGCAGAAAATCTGGAATTTATCTGGAATTCAGAAGTGGTGGAAGTGCTTGCAGATGATCTTGTCACCGGAGTGAAAGTGAAAAATAAGGAAAATTGCGAAGTGTCTGAAATTGATTGTGACGGAGTGTTTGTTGCAATTGGAAATGTGCCAAACACAGAGCTTGTCAAAGGACAGGTTGACCTGGACGAAGGAGGGTATGTGCTCGCAGACGAGACGACACGGACCAATATTCCGGGAGTGTATGCGGTTGGCGATTTGAGAAAGAAACCGCTCCGGCAGATTGTGACGGCGGTGGCGGACGGTGCGGTGGCATCGAAGTATATTGAGGAATACATTGCGGTGGGAGAATAGCTCTCACCGTTTTTAGTTTATAAAAAGTTCACTTGTGTGATAAGAATATCTCATATATAATAAAATCATATGTAGGAAAGAAGGGATAACTATGGCAGAAAAAGATAATATAAATGAGATGGATATAGATATAGACAGCGAGAAAAAAGAAGTTCCGGAAGTCGTGAAGGAAGAGAAAAAAGAGAAAAAAGAGAATGAAGAGTATGAGAAATTCTGCTTTATGTGCCACAGACCGGAGAGTGTTGCTGGAAAGATGATCGGTCTCCCGAATGATATTTGCGTTTGTTCAGATTGTATGCAGAAAAGTTTTGATATGATGAACAATAATAAGTTTGATTTAAGTCAGCTGATGAATATGCCGGGCGTACAGTTTTTAAATTTGTCGGACATGGAGAATATGATACCAAAAAGGCAGCAGGTGAAGAAGAAAAAGCCAGAAGAAAAGAAGGCGGAACCTGTGTTTAATATCCGTGACATTCCGGCACCGCATAAGATTAAAGCACAGTTAGACGATTATGTGATTGGACAGGAATATGCAAAAAAGGCAATCTCAGTGGCTGTCTATAACCACTACAAGCGAGTTGCGACAAATACGATGGATGAGATTGAGATTGAAAAATCCAATATGTTGATGATCGGACCAACCGGAAGCGGTAAGACATATCTTGTAAAGACACTCGCGAGACTTTTGGATGTACCGCTTGCGATCACAGATGCGACATCATTGACAGAGGCAGGATATATTGGTGATGATATTGAAAGCGTGGTTTCCAAATTGTTAGCGGCAGCGGACAATGATGTGGAAAAAGCAGAGCGTGGGATTATCTTTATTGATGAGATTGACAAGATTGCAAAGAAGAAAAATACGAACCAGAGAGACGTCAGCGGAGAATCCGTACAGCAGGGAATGTTAAAATTGTTGGAAGGAAGTGACGTGGAGGTGCCGGTAGGCGCGAACAGCAAGAACGCAATGGTGCCGCTCACGACGGTCAACACGAAAAATATTCTGTTTATCTGTGGGGGAGCGTTCCCGGATTTGGAACAGATCATCAAAGAGAGATTGAATAAACAGGCATCGATGGGATTTATTGCAGATTTGAAAGATAAATACAACAATGATAAAGATATTTTGTCGAAAGTAACAGTGGAGGATATTCGCAATTTCGGAATGATTCCGGAATTTATCGGGCGACTTCCGATTATCTTTACCCTTCAGGGATTGGATGAAGACATGCTTGTTAAGATTTTAAAAGAACCAAAGAACGCAATTTTAAAACAGTATCAGAAGCTTTTGGAACTTGATGAAGTAAAATTGAACTTTGATGAGGAAGCGTTGCATGCAATTGCAAGAAAGGCGATGAAGAAAGATACCGGAGCGAGAGCGCTTCGCTCAATCATTGAGGAATTTATGCTCGATATTATGTATGAGATTCCGAAAGATGACAATATTGGTCAGGTTACTATCACAAAAGAATATATAGAAGGAACGGGCGGTCCACTTATTGCGATGAGAGGACAGGAGCTGATTACCGGCTAAGAATCAGGGGTGGAAAAAATGGATTTTCCGCCCCTGATTTAGGGTATACCTGCAAAAGAAAAAAGTGCACAAAAAAAGTAGAAAAAGTGGTTGTAAAATGTTCAAAATAGGTGTAAAGTGTAGTTTAGATTTGGCAAAAAAGAAAGACAGAAAGAGAAAAGGAGTGTAGAGTTTATGGAAGGTTACAGTTATTTGTTAGATCTGGCAATTATTTTGCTTTCGACGAAAGTGCTAGGACTTGCTACACGTAAAGTACAGATGCCACAGGTCGTGGGAGCACTATTGGCAGGATTGCTGTTAGGACCGGCGGCATTGGGATGGATCACAGAGACCAACTTTATTCATGAAGTAGCAGAGATAGGTGTTATTGTATTGATGTTCTGCGCCGGTATGGAGACAGATATCAAGGAGTTAAAAGAAAGTGGGAAAGCTTCTTTTATAATTGCATTATTTGGTGTGGTTGTTCCGCTTATTGGGGGATTCGCGGCAGCTTGGTTCTTCAATAGACCTGACTTGATCGCATCAGATGCATCCTGCTCAATCTTTTTACAGAATATTTTTATCGGTATCATTTTAACGGCAACATCGGTAAGTATTACGGTTGAGACATTAAAAGAGCTTGGAAAGTTAAAGACACGTTCGGGAAATGCAATTTTAGGAGCTGCCATCATAGATGATATTCTTGGAATCATTGCGCTGACAATCGTGACAAGCATGGCAGATTCTTCTGTAAATGTTACGGTAGTGCTGTTAAAGATTTTAGGTTTCTTCGTATTTTCGGGAATTATCGGAGTGATTTTTTACAAAGTATACAAACGATGGACAGAATCTTCCGAGAAGGGATTGCAAAGACATGCGATTATTGCGTTTGTGTTCTGTTTGCTGATGGCATATATCGCGGAAGTTGTATTTGGAGTAGCTGATATTACAGGTGCATTTATTGCAGGATTGATTATCTCGAATACAAACAAATCGATGTTTGTACGAATTAAGTTTGATACGATTTCTTATATGTTGTTGTCGCCGGTATTCTTTGCAAGTATTGGATTGAAAGTAGTGCTGCCGGAGATGACACCGGCGATTATCTGGTTCTCAGTGGTGCTTGTCATTGTGGCAATCGTTACAAAAGTAATCGGCTGTGGAATTGGAGCAAAGGTATGTGGTTACCAGAATTATCAGGCAAAAAGAATCGGAGTTGGTATGATTTCCCGTGGTGAAGTGGCGCTGATCGTTGCAAGTAAGGGAACGTCGCTTGGACTTCTCGGGGGCAATTTCCTTGGACCGGTTGTCATCGTTGTAATTTTTACGACTATTATCACACCGGTATTGCTGAAAATTGTATTTAAAAAGGCGCCTCCGATTCCGGTAAGTGAAACGATTACGGAGTCAGAAAGTCTGGCAAAAGAGTTGGAACAGGTGATGAAATCCCGTGGAGAAGAACGAAAATAGGTTGGAAGCCGGCATAGAAATATGTCGGCTTTTTGCATGAATCACAAAGTGTTTCATATATTAGATAAAAAATGATGGAGCGATTATGCCGCAGGAAGAGATTTGCAGAAATCGAATTATATCCGAAAATTATCGGGATTTTATTGTGAACCAGCTCAGAGGAAATATATTTGACTCTATTTCTTCAGAAGAACTTTGCGAACAGAGTATGGAATACTTATATAAAACAATCTATGTAGATGGAACGATGGCAGATCCCATTAATTTTGAAAAATATGCGTACAATTCGGTGCCGAAGTGCTTTACCCTGATTGATACAGAGGCGTTAAGCCAGTCTGGAATCTTACAGATACAGAATTATCCAACATTAGGACTTAAAGGAAATGGAGTGCTGGTCGGATTTATAGATACTGGAATTGATTATGAAAATCCTGTTTTTCGAAATATTGACGGAAGTACGAGAATTTTGGGAATCTGGGATCAGAGTATTCAGGATGGACAGCCGCCGCAAAACTTTTTGTATGGAACAGAATACACGAAGGAGATGATTGATGTGGCTCTTAGTAGTGATAATCCAAAAGCGCTTGTTCCAACTCAGGATGAAAGCGGGCATGGGACTTTTCTTGCAAGTGTGGCAGCAGGCGGAGCTGATGTGGAGAATCAGTTTTTGGGAGCAGCGCCGGAGTCGAAGCTTGCGATTGTAAAGTTAAAACCGGCAAAAAAATATCTGAAAGAGTTTTACCTGATCACAGAAGAAAAAGAGTGTTATCAGGAAAATGATATCATGCTTGGAATGAGGTATCTGAATGAACTGGCGAATCAATATGATATGCCGCTAGTCATCTGTATTGCACTTGGCTCAAATATGGGAGGGCATAATGCGACGCTTCCAATCACAGGGCTTTTAGAGATTTATGCCAATATAGCGAATCGGGCAGTTGTGATCGGGGGAGGAAACGAAGCGAATCAACGGCACCATTTTTATGGAAAATCTGAGAATGTAAACGATATCAAAAAGGCAGAAATCCGTGTGGACAGCGGAATGAAAGGATTTACGATGGAACTGTGGACGGACATCCCCAATGTTGTGGCAGTCTCCATTATATCGCCTTCGGGAGAAAGAATTCCACGGGTGCCAATCCGGCGGGAAGTGACGGAGGTATATCGTTTTGTGTTTGAGGGAACGACTATTTTTATCAATTACAAATTACTTGTGGAAAAATCAAATTCGGAATTGATATTTTTTAGAGTAAAAGATCCTGCCCCCGGAATATGGACGATTTTTATAGAGCCTGTGGAATTGGCAGATGGTGTGTTCCATATGTGGCTTCCGGTCACAGAACTTTTGGAAGGAGAAGTTTATTTTCTGCAGTCCAATCCGGATTATACGATCACGGAGCCTGGAAGTACGGTTTCCGGGATGACAGTTGGATATTATAATGGAGATGATAATAGTATTGCTATTCGATCGGGAAGAGGATATACTAGAAGTGAAAAAATCAAACCTGATTTTGTGGCTCCGGGAGTAAATGTAACGGGAGCAGCGATGCGGAACCAATTTACAGAGCGTACAGGTTCCAGTGTTGCTGTAGGGATTACGGCAGGGGCAGTTGCACTTATGCTGGAGTGGATTGTGTACCAGCTCGGGGAGAGCGGGATTGATTCCATACAGATTCGCAATCTTTTAGTTTTGGGAACAGATCGCAAGCCCGGCGAGACATATCCCAACCGCGAGTGGGGATACGGGGCTTTGAATCTATATGATGCATTTGATGCAATCAGGCGTATTTGACACATGAAGGGAGAAATGAAACATGGGAGACTTTTTTGAAGATTTAGGAAAACGAATTACAGAAACAGCAGGAGCAGTGACGAAAAAGACAGAAGAAGTTGTTGAGACACAGAAAATAAAAAGCCAGATCAGAGTGGAAGAACGAAATAAAGAAAGAGATCTGCAGCATCTTGGAAAGCTGGTTTATGACCGTTTCCAGAAAGGGGAAGTGATTGATACAGCATTTGTGGAGTTGTGCGAGGCTGTTGCACAACACGAGGACGCAGTTCAGTCTTATTTAAAAGAACTTGCACAATTGAAGGGAATGGAACTTTGCAAGAACTGCAAAGGCGAATTGGAATCTGATATGGCATACTGTCCAAAATGTGGAACAAAAGTAGAAGAAGAGATACACTTTGACACAGAAGAAACAGAAGAGACGGCAGCAGATGAGGGGGCAGATGACTCAGCCATGCAGACAGTAGAGGATACAGAGATTGTTTCAGAAGAGGAAGTATAGATGCTTGCTGTAATTTTGACGCTTTTGATAGGAGCCTTATGTGGGATTGATTTATATTTGAAGTCATATATTGAGACTCATTACAAAGAGGGAGAAGAAAAGAAGATTCTCGGTGACAGAATCTCAGTCCGAAAAGTGCATAACAAAGGGATGGCGCTGAATAAGGGAGAAGAACATCCAAAAAGAGTGCGAATGCTATCGGGGATTGTGACTGCGTTGCTCGCGTTGTATTATGTTTTTCTGTTTCGGAAGAAAGGCGGATGGATGCGCAAAAAGGGAATTGCACTTGCCATTGCAGGAGGAGTGAGCAATACTTACGATAGATTTGTGCGAAAATATGTAGTGGACTATTTCGGATTTTGCACGAAGTGGAAAAAATTCGAAAAGATCACGTTTAACTTGGGAGATATGTTTATCTTTCTTGGCAGTATTTTAGTTGTGATATCTGAGATTTTTTCAAAAAAGCGATAAGAAAAAAGATGAGACCCGCGGGAAATCGCGGGTCTTTGTGCGGGTTTAGCGCTCTAAAATCTTTGGAAGAATATTTTTCGGAGTGTCTAAGAAAACAAGATTCGTTCTTACATCGGAATAATGAGGATTCTGGTGAATCACTACAATGGAGTTTCCACGGAAGTATTTGATATAGTTTTTATATGTATAGGATTCCAACGAGGTTCCAAGAAGTAGCAGCACATCAGCCTTCGCAATTTCGTCGGCAATTTTAGCGATGATCTCATGGTCAAGCATTTCTCCGAATAGTTTTACGTTTGGACGGATGATATGCCCGCATTCTTCGCAGAGTGGAACAGACGGAGATGTTTTTACAAATTCGACAGGATATTCTTTCCCACAATGTGTGCATATGTTTTTGTGAATGGTCCCATAAATATTATATACATGTTTACAACCGGCTTTTTCGGAAAGAGAAAAACTATTTTTAGAAATAATGGTCTGCAATTTTCCCTGTTTTTCAAGTTCGGCAAGTGCGTAGAACGTTTCGCTTGGCTCAAGATCTTTGTCTAATATCTCAGACTTGTAAAACTTAAAAAACTTTTCCGGTCTAGTGGTGAAATAAGCGCTGGAATAGATATATTCCGGTGAGTCGCCGTATCTGTTCTCGATATCGTAGGCGACGTCAAGAGAGAGTATGCCCGGATATCCACATTCTTTTAAGATTCCAGAACCACACAGGGCAACTGTATATCTGCTGGAATCTAATATGTTTTTTAATGTTTGCAATTTTTTCTCCATAATAATCCCACCCTTACTTAAATAGTATGGTTATATTGTCCTATGTTTTGTCAGAAAAGTCAATTAAATTTACAACTAATGTGTATGTATTTTTAACTATTTTCTAAAAGTAAAATGAATAATTGTGAGTAAACCAGAAAAGCTTTGGAGCACCTCCAAAGCTTTTCTGATTACATTATATAGTTTACATTAACTGCCTGTTCTCCTCTTGGTCCTTGAGTAGTGTCAAAGGAGACTTGCTGTCCCTCTTCCAAAGTCTTAAATCCATTGGAAGCAATTCCGGAGAAGTGTACAAAGATATCCTTTCCGCTTTGTTCATTGGTGATAAATCCAAATCCTTTTTGTGAGTCAAACCATTTTACTGTACCTGTATTCATGTGAGGTACCTCCTAAATTATAATATTTGTAAATTAAATAGAAATAAAAAAACACATATTTTTGTAAGAAATCAAACGTGTTAATTGCTTACAAAAATATGTGATCAAATAAAACATCTAAATTACTTGTTTATCATACCATGCAATTTTTGAAATGTCAAGAAAATTTTGAAAATTCTGAAAAAATCATAGCCTCCCACATTGGAGTACTATGACTTTTCTTTTCCGTCGATGAGATATTCATAGGAAACATGGAAAATCTCAGTGAATGCTTTTAATTCCACATCTGTGACGTAACGTTTATTGGTCTCAATTCTGGTAATCACATTTTTATCCATATCATATCCATTCAGTTGAAGTTGGTAGGCTAAGAGCCGCTGTGACATATTGTGCTGGCGGCGCAATTCGATGAGCCTTTGGCTGATCAGATTTTTCTCCCCAGTAGATGTTTTTGGTTTTGGCATATTTCTAATCCCTCCTACAAATAGTGTGCGTAAAAATGTCTCACTTTTTGCACTTTTTTCTATTGAATTTTACATTGGATTAGGAATATAATCGGTTGTAAAAATGATACAAAAAATAAGGGAAATGAAAGAAAGAAGAAACTAAATGCTGCAGATGCGATAGAAAATTGTTTATGTTGGCATTGAGTAAAGTGAAGGAAATAGAGTATAATGTTGTCCATAAAGCAATGGAATTCAGAGACGGAGGCTTGTATATGAAACGAATATTAGTGATAGAAGATGACGAAATGCTGAATGCGGGACTTTGCTATAATCTTCAGATGGAAGGTTTTGAGGCGGTTCCGGCATTTGGAGCAAAGACGGCAAGAAAATTATGGAAAGAAAAATCATTTGACTTGATTTTGCTTGATGGCAATCTTCCGGACGGAGACGGATTTGCAGTCGGCAGAGAAATTCGAAAAGAAAGTAAAGTGCCAATTGTGTTTCTGACAGCGCGGGATATGGATGAAGATATGATTGCGGGCTTTGAAAACGGGGCGGATGATTACATTACAAAACCATTTAATATCAAAATTGTCATACAGCGGATCAAAGCGATCTTGAGAAGGTGTGAGGGCGATGACACGTTGGACAAAGTGTTGCAGTGTGGAAATCTGGCAGTTGATTTTGAGAGCCACACGGTGAAAAAGCACGGAAAGCTTCTGACATTGACGCCCACAGAGTTTAAATTGCTGCACCGTTTCTGCCTGAATCCGGGACAGGTGTTGACAAGGCAGATTTTGTTAGAAAAGCTGTGGGATCAGGATGGTAATTTTGTGGATGAACATACATTGACGATTAATATCAGCAGGCTTCGTGCCAAAATTGCAGATGAAGAATATGCATATATTAAGACCATTTACGGGGTTGGATATAAATGGATAGGAGAAAGCCATGAGTAGAAATGAATGGGTAACTATTGTGGCAGCAATTGTTGTGGTCGTTATCATATCTGCCGGTCTATGGTTTTATTTCCGGCAGCGGTTTGTCAGAATGGCGGAGAAAGTGGAAGATGCCATTGATGCGATCATCGATGGGAGAGAACTCAAAACAGAAGAACTGAATAAGGATACCTTATTTTCAAAAATCCAGTCGAAGCTTGAGCAGTTATCCGAGGTGACAAAGTCTGCAGAGGAAAAGAATGTGAAGCAGAAAGAGGAGATGCAAAAAATGGTATCAGATATCTCCCATCAGTTGAAGACGCCGATTGCCAATATCACGATGTACAATGACACGATTTTGAATCATGACCTTCCAGCAAAACAACAGTACCGGTTTCTGAAAATAATGCAAAAGCAAGTGGAAAAGCTGGATTTTCTTGTGCGCTCACTGATGAAAATGTCGCGTTTGGAGAACAGCATGATCAAGCTGAAAAAAGAGGAGAACAGTCTCTTTGATATGGTTGTGGAGGTTGTGGAGAATCTGTCGATTCCGATGGAAAAGAAGAAACTGGACCTTCAGATTGACTGTCCGCAAAACTTACGGATATGCTATGATCGGAAGTGGACAGCGGAGGCATTATTCAATGTGATGGACAATGCAGTCAAGTATACACCGGAATATGGAAAGATTCGGGTTGAGGCAGAGGTACTTGGAATGTTTGTACGTCTTTCTGTGAGTGACACCGGAATCGGAATTGCCCCGGAACATATGAATGATGTGTTTCAGCGGTTTTTCAGAGAGGAAAAGGTACACAATGCAAAAGGTGTCGGAATCGGTTTGTATTTGGCAAGAGAGATTATAACAAAGCAGGGCGGCTATATGAAGGTAGTGTCAAAGGAAGATGCAGGGAGTACATTTTTCATCTATCTGCCAAATGAGCAGGAAGAATTGTCTCAAAATTGAAATGATTCATCGGGCGTTTGAGATATTATTGAAATAATCAGATGCTAAGATAAAGACAGAATCAAGAAAAGGAGAGATGATGATGGCTGTTTTACAGACGATAGATTTAAAAAAATATTATGGGGAAGGAGAGAATCAGGTCAAGGCATTGGATGGCATCTGTTTAGAGATAGAAGAGGGGAAATTCACTGCGATTGTCGGAACTTCTGGAAGCGGAAAATCTACACTTTTACATATGCTCGGAGGACTGGATACACCAACATACGGAAGAGTGATTGTGGGCGGAAAGGATATTTCTAAGATGAAACCGGATGAGCTTACGATTTTCAGAAGAAGAAGGATTGGATTTGTATTTCAGAATTATAATTTGGTGCCAATCTTGAATGTGTATGAAAATATCATTCTGCCAATTGAACTTGACGGGAACAGACCGGATAAAGGATATATTGACAACATTATTACATTGTTGGGGCTGGAGAAAAAGTTGACCAGCATGCCGAATAATCTGTCGGGCGGACAGCAGCAAAGAGTTGCGATTGCAAGAGCCCTTGCGACTAAACCTGCGATTATTCTTGCCGACGAGCCTACAGGTAATTTGGACAGTAAGACAAGTCAGGATGTACTTGGTTTGTTGAAACTGACCGGGAATAAACTGAATCAAACTATCGTGATGATCACACATAATGATGAGATTGCACAGATGGCTGACCGTATCATCCGTATTGAAGATGGAAAAATCGTAGAAAGCAGGTGGTAGGGATGAAGCTTGAAAGCAACAATAATCAAAGAATTGTAAATCATCTGGCAAAACAAAGTGTGAAAGGCAATCGGATGCGCAACTTTTTCATTTTATTTACCATTGCACTTTCGGTGAGTCTGATCACGTTTATGACACTGTTTACGATGGGCGTGCGAAAATCTTATGAAAGAAAAGTAGAACATATGCAGCATGTCATCTACTACGATGTGACAAAAGAGCAGCTTGGAAATCTTGCAAAGGATGAGCAGGTATCTTGTGTAGCAAAAATGAAGACGGGACCAAGTATTGAAGTGGAAGACTATATTTTAAGCTTTCAGTATATGGAAGAAAGCCGCAAAGAGCTGGAGATGCTGAAACTTTCCGAAGGAAAGATGCCGCAGAAAGAAGATGAGATTGCGGTTCCTAAATCATACTTAAAAAGGATTGGAAAGCCTGAAAAGCTTGGAACGAAGCTTTCTTTTACTTTTTTAGATGGAACGACGGAGACATTCACTGTCACAGGATTTTTGAAAGAGCAAGGAAAGTCAAAAGTATATTCCGTTGTTTTATCTGAGCAGTACGCAGAGAATGGTTCGCAGCTCTCGCAAGTACCATATACAGCACTTGTCCGGATTCACAATGCAAAGCAATACGATCAGACCGGATTTTTAAATGAGATTCGTGACCTCGCAAGTAAGTATGGAATTGAGCGAAAACAGGTGAATGAGAACAATGCATTTTTAAAGACGCTTTCCGGAGACCCCAATGCTTTGCAGCAGACTGTGATGGTTATTGTGATCGGTATCGGAATTTTATTTGTCAGCGTTCTTGTAATCTACAGTGTATTTTATCTGTCGGTAATCGGAAGAATTCGTCAATTCGGTCAGCTTTCTACGATTGGCATGACAAGAAAGCAGATTCGGAAAATGATTCGAAGAGAAGGAATTTTGCTCAGTATGCGTGGAATTCCAATTGGTCTTTTATTAGGGGCAGCAGCGGCGTACTTGGCACAAAGGGATGGATGGGATTGGAAGAACACCATTGTGACCGTCATCGGTGTCACGATTGCTGATCTGATCACAGTGCTGATTTCTATTCGGAAACCTGCAAAGCTTGCGTCTGCGATTTCTCCAATAGAGGCGGCAAAATATTCCGGGGAGACCGAAAAACAGGGAAAAAAGGAGACGAAAAAACTTTACAGAAAGCTAAGCCCCATACGGCTTGCAAAACTCAATTCTGAGAGAAACCGAAAAAAATCAATGTTGACGATGATTTCACTCGGAGTGGGCGGTATTTTGTTTATGTTGGGAGCCACGTTTATAGAGGGAACCAGTCTGGATGAGTACGCAAGAAGCGGAGAATTTTCTTATGGAGAGTATCAGATTGGTTTTTCCTCTAATGCGGTAGAGACGATGGCACATGGAAGAACCGGAATACAGATGAAAAATCCATTGAGCTTGGAGTTTGTCAAACAGATAGAACAAATTGAAGGGGTGAAAAAAGTACATCGTTTTGAGCGGGCAGAGGTAAAATGGGAGGCAAACGGAGAAAATGTGGATGATTCGGTAAACACCTTTTCTGAAAAGATATTAAAAGATATGAATCGGGCAATGGGAACCAGTTTGGACTATGCCGAGATGGCACAAAAGAAAGAACTGATCATAAACAAGAATGATCTAGTGCAGGAATTATTCGGATGGGAGTTTGCAGTCGGGGATAAAATAGAAATTACGTTCTTTAATGGGACAGAAAATGTCACGGAGGAATTTACCGTTGCAGGGATTCTGCCAAGTGATTATGAGGAGCCATCTCCGGAGTGGCAGTGGCTGATTCTGCCGGAACAAAGTGTGAAAGAGATTATGGGAAACATAAATCTCACAGATTTGTTGAGTGTATCTACGGAAAAAGAGAAAGAAAAAGCGGTGGGGAAAGCTATCCGGGAACTTGTGGAGGAGAATCCTCTACTTGCAATGGAGACAATCGAGGAGGAAAGAGACAAAGTGGAAGAACAATTCCACATGCTGCATGGAACAATGCTTGGGTTGTCTGCGTTTATTATTTTATTCAGTCTTTTAAATCTTTTGAATACACTGATCACCAATATGGTCACAAGAAAACAGGAATTTGCGATGCTGCAGTCCATCGGAATGTCGGAAAAACAATTATATCAGATGGTACAGAGTGAAGGAATTTTGCTGGCTGGCGGAAATGTCCTGCTCACCTTGGTGGGAGGAACACTTGGCGGAATCGGTATGATTGAGATTATGAGACATTTTGAAGCGGAATATATGCACTATCATTTCCCACTGTGGTATTTTCTTGTGTATACGGTCCTGCTTGTAGTGATTCCGATTATTGTGTCGAGAGTTGTATTCTATTTCTTCAAAAAAGAGGCATTGGTAGAAAGGATTCGGAACAGTGATTAAAACAGAGGCGATGCTACATCGCCTCTGTCTCTTTCTTCCAGTCTTGAATCTGTCCTAATATAATGTTCATGAGACTGGTGCGCGCCTCCACGCTCGCCCAGGCAATATGCGGTGTGATCAGTAGCTTTTTACTGTCTTTGATCCGAAGGAGCGGATTTGTTGCACACATTGGTTCGGTACAGAGCACGTCCAGACCGGCGGCCGCAATTTGACCGGATTCCAGAGCATCAGCAAGGTCTTCTTCCACGACAATCGGACCACGGCCAAGATTCAGAAAGATGGCAGAAGGCTTCATTTTAGAAAGAGCTTTCACATCAATTAAACGCTCTGTGTTTGGAGTGAGTGGAGCATGCACGGAAATGATATCGGAGGTGGCAAGGAGTGTGTCAAAATCTGTCCGTGTATATCCGTCCTGTGTGTTGCTTCCGGAGGTAGAATAATAGATTACATTTGCACCGAATGCCTTTGCAATATCTGCGACCCTTCGTCCAATATTGCCAAGTCCGATAATTCCCCAGGTCTTTCCATTAATCTGGCAGAAACGCTCTGCAAAATGGGTAAAAATGGTGTCGTTAACGTAGCGTTCCCCTTTTACATAATCATCGTAGTATCTGAGCTTTTCTAAAAGATAGAACAACATGGCGAATGTATGCTGGGCGACGGATTCTGTTGAATATCCGGCAACATTGCGCCATGCAATATTGCGTCTGGCAAGGTAATCCTTGTCGAGATTATTGGTTCCGGTTGCAGTGACGCAGACGAGCTTTAAATTGCGGGCAGTGCCGATGGTATGCTCATTCACCTGAACTTTGTTCAGGACGAGTACGTCTGCATCGATCACGCGCGCAGGGACTTCTTCTGAGGAAGAAAAGTCATACTTGACCACTTCGCCCAGTTCCTCATATCCGGATAAGTCGATATCGTCTCCGATCGTCTTCGCATCTAAAAAAACAATTTTCATGGAAATATTCCTCCTTCTGTTTTGGTCGTTTTTATTTATTATAGAAAAAATATCGGGAAAATGCAAAATGATTTTTCCGTTTGCGATTGGGAGGAAGTGTGATACAATTGTTATAGACTTTTAGAACACAAAAAGGAGCTGAGGAAAAGATGATACAAGATATAGAACCATATGTTTATAATAATGCATATGATCCAAAAGCACCGGATAAAGACAGTTTTGTGCTTTACTGTCACGATATGGAAGTGCTTGTGAAATATGAAGGGAAAGAGATAGCATTTCCAACATTTGGTGAGTTGGAAAAATTAAATCCAGATATTTATGAGCAGTATACGTATCTGTTTTCAATTGACCAGATGAGATTTTATTTGACAGAACACCTCACTTACGATGCGGCAGGTGATTTTCAGATGATACATAAGGAGCAGTTCAGACATGCAAAACCACGGCATCTGGCATTTGCAGGAATTACGGGATTCCAGCTTTATAATTGGTATAAAAGCAGAAAATACTGTGGCAGATGCGGAAAACCGTTGAAGAAAGATCAAAAAGAGCGGATGTTATACTGTGAGAATTGTCATCAGATGGAATATCCGAAGATTTCGCCGGCGGTCATTGTCGGAGTCACAGATGGGAATCGGATTTTGATGTCAAAATATGCGGACCGTGATTATAAAAAATATGCATTGCTTGCAGGGTTTACCGAGATTGGAGAGACGATTGAAGAGACGGTAAAACGTGAGGTGATGGAGGAAGTCGGGCTGAAAGTAAAAAATATCAGGTTTTACAAAAGTCAGCCATGGTCCTTTACGGATACGCTTTTGATGGGATTTTTTGCGGATTTGGACGGAGACTCGGAAATTACATTGGACCAAGAAGAGCTGGCATTGGCGGAATGGTTCGAGCGGGAAGAGATTCCTGTGACAGAAATAAATATCAGTCTGACAAATGAGATGATTTTGGCTTTTAAAAATTCCATAATTTAAGCGTAATAGTATTGACAGTTTTTTTATAGAAGAGTATAGTAATATTTAGAAGAGCATTTGCGAATTATATCTGTATGATTCGTAGGTGCTTTTTGTTTGGGAAAAAATGGTAAAAGATGACATATGATATAGAAAGGGGCGGTATGAGTTATATGAGACAGGGTAAAGTAAAAGAAGTTGGATTGGATATAGTGGCAGATATAGTAGGAAGTTTTTTTATTGCAGTGGGGGTTTATAATTTTGCGGTCGCATCCGGGTTTCCGGTAGCAGGTATTTCCGGTATTGCGATTATATTTTATCATTTCTTTGGGATTCCGATTGGTGTTATGACGGCAGTCTTAAATATTCCTATCATTATCATCTGTTATAAGTTGTTGGGAAAGACCTTTTTGCTGAAATCCTTAAAGACGATGGTGATTTCTACGATTTTTATGGACGTTGTCGCTCCGATGTTTCCGGTATATGAGGGAGACTTGATGCTTTCTTGCATTTGCATGGGCATTTTTTCAGGACTTGGGTATGCACTTATTTATCTAAGAGATTCTTCCACAGGTGGTGCAGATTTCGTCATTATGGCAATTCGAGTTTTGAGACCACATCTGTCACTTGGAAAGATTATTATTGTATTGGATTTTGCGATTGTACTTACAAGTGGTGTGCTGATCGGTGGAAATGTGGATAAGATTATCTATGGTTTGATCTCGACTTATATTTTGTCGGTAGTAGTCGATAAGGTCATGTATGGTATGGATGCGGGAAAACTGACATTGATTGTGACAGAACATGGTCAGGAAGTTGCGGATAAGATTGATGAACTGACACAGAGAGGCTCTACACTGCTAAAAGGAGTGGGAAGCTACTCAAAAGAAGAAAAACAAGTTGTGATGTGTGCATGCAGCAGCAAGCAGATGCACATGGTACAAAAAGCGGTAAAAGAAGTGGACAGAGCGGCATTCTTAGTGACGATGGAATCAAATGAAGTGCGCGGTGAAGGATTCAAACCGCATTGATAATATAGAAACGGGGAAGCGTTACGCTTCCCCGTCGTTGTTTTTATTTTGCATATAATTTTACTAATTCTACAACCATATCTGTTGCGAGATCCATTCCTTCAACTGTGATGTGTTCATATGGTCCGTGATATCCGTGACCGCCTGTTCCAAGATTCGGACAAGGAAGTCCTCGGAAACTTAGCTGGCATCCATCTGTACCGCCGCGAATTGGAATTACAAGTGGTGTGATTCCGGCAGCTTTTGCGGCAAGTTGGGCATTTTCAATCAGGTGCATGCAGGTTGCAACCACTTCTGCCATATTGCGGTATTGCTCTGTGAGTGTCAGACGCACAGTTCCTTCACCCCATTTTTCGTTCATGATCTTTTCAATATGTCTCAAAGTATTCTTTCTTGCCTCGAACAGAGAAGCGTCATGGTCGCGCACAATATAGTGCAGTGATGCAGAGGCAACCTCTCCTGTCATACTCATCAGATGATAGAATCCTTCATAATCTTCTGTGTCACGAGGAGTCTCTGTGCCAGGAAGCAAAGAATTGATCTCCATAGCAACAAGGCTTGCGTTGATCATGGCATTCTTGCTGGAACCTGGATGTACGTTAAAGCCTGTAATCTCAAAATCTGCTTTGCAGGCATTAAAGTTCTCATATTGAATCTCACCTTCTGTGTCTCCGTCTAAAGTAAATCCAAAGTCTGCATCAAAATTTTTTACATTGAAGCTTTGTGCGCCAGTACCAATCTCCTCATCCGGTGTGAATGCAACACAGATCTGTCCGTGTGGAATATTTTCTGTGATGATTCGCTCTAACATAGTCATAATCTCAGCGATACCGGCTTTGTCGTCTGCTCCTAAGACGGTTGTTCCGTCTGTTGTGATCAGAGTGCGTCCTTTTAAAGAAGGGAGGTGAGGGAAGTCTTTCACGCTTAATACGCGACCGCTTGTTCCGAGTACAAGGTCCTCTCCGTTGTAATTCTCTGTGATAACAGGTGTGATATCGTGATCGCAGAAATCAGATACCGTATCCATATGTGCGATAAATCCGAGTTTGACAGCGTTCTCGTAACCCGGTGTGGCAGCTAATTTTCCATAGACAAAACATTTTTCATCGACATACGCATTGTCGATGCCAAGTGCCTTTAACTCTTCTACTAAAATATTTGCCAAATCGAACTGGCATTGTGATGAAGGAACGGTCTCGCTGTTCTCATCACTTGGTGTACGTACTACGACGTATTTTAAAAGTCGCTCGTAAGCTCTCATTGTGATACATCTCCTTTTCTAGTGATGTCATTATTATAGACAATTTTATATAGAATAACAAGGGAAAAGTGTGTATAATAGGGGAGAATAGAAATGTAAAAGGATCGGATAGAGATGGGAAATAAAATGACAATCAATGATATTGCGCAGCTGTCTGGGGTGGCAAAAAGTACGGTCTCTCGTTACCTGAATGGTGGAAGCGTACGGTATGAGACCGGTCAGAAAATAAAGAAAGTAATTGAGGAGAATCACTATGAGCCGAATGTATTTGCAAGACTGAGTGCAAAGAACAGTCAGATTATCGGACTCGTTGTGCCGGGATTTAACTCGGTTACAACACCGCGTCTTGTAGAAGTGATTGTGGCATATTTGAAAAAATCAGGTTATACGCCGATGATCATGCATACAGGAAATGATTTAGAAGAAGAAGTACGGTGTATGGAAAGACTCAAAAGAATGAATGTAGATGGGATGATGGTATTGTCAACTGGTATCACGGACCGGCATCGGGAGATTGTAGAACAGTCGGAGATTCCAATCCTGTTTTTGGGGCAACGGTTTCCATATGGGAGTTCAGTTGTATACGATGACTATCATGCAGGTCTGGATGCGGGAAAATATCTGGGAAGCAAAGGAGTTCAGGATGTAGTTGTATTCTGGGTGGGAGAAGAAGACCCTGCTGTTGGAAAAGAGAGAAAACAAGGTGTGACAGATGGACTGCAGTCATGCCAGGTTCCACAGATCGAGTTGGTGGAGACGACGTTTTTCTACGAGGATGCAGTGAAAAATATGGAAAGATTATTACAGGAAAGAGCGCTTCCCGATGCAGTTATCTGTGCGACAGACAGAATCGCAGAGGGAGTGTACAAAGCGCTGGCAAAGAGAAATATTGCGATCGGAAAAGAAGTGTCGGTTATGGGATTTGGCAATTATGAGACAAGTGAGCTTCTGACGCCGCCGCTGACTACCGTTGCATTTGACTGGGAGAACTGGGGAGAAGTCAGTGCGGAGACGATCATTCAGATGATACAGGGGAAACCGGTGAGCAGAGTACAGATTATACCGTATCATTTGGTAGAAAGAAAAAGTGTAAAACAGGCAAGATAGGTTGTGTGAAAAGAGTTCGGGTTCGAACTCTTTTTGTGTATTTTATACAAAAAAAAGAGTGTATTTTTGGAACCGATTCCAAAAATATTTTTTATCATATATGTTTATTGACATTTGTTAATGTAGAAAATATAATATGTATAAAAGAAACCGGTTCCAAAACATAGGAGGTAATAAAATGAACAAATCAGAAGAGTATCTGAAAATTTCGGAAGAAATTGTGAATGGTGTAGGAGGAATGGATAACATCCAAGGCTCTGCACACTGTGCAACAAGACTTAGAATTGTCTTGAAGGACAATGATAAAGCGGATATGGAAAAATTAGAAAATATCAATAAAGTAAAAGGGGCATTTGTGGCAGGAAACCAGCTGCAGCTTATTTTCGGTGCAGGAACGGTAAACGATGTCTATGAAGTGTTTGCAAAATATACGCATACAGAAAATATGTCTCTTGGGGAATTAAAAGAAGAAAGTGCAAAGAAACAAAACCCGGTTCAGGCAGTGGTAAAGGCATTGTCGGATGTATTTATCGGAATTATGCCGGCGCTGTTGGCGGCAGCGCTTCTTATGGGACTGACAGGTGTACTTGGAGGTCTGGAAGTTGTTCAAAAATACGATACCCTATATGCGATCAATAAACTGGTGAGTCTCGCATCCAACGGAATTTTCTCTATTTTACCGATGGCAGTCTGCTATTCAGCGACCAAGCGATTCGGCGGAAATCCGGTGCTTGGTATGGTTGTAGGAGCGATTATGTTAGATGGATCTTTGGCAAATGCATATCAGGCAGCACAGGGACTGGCACAGCCGGAAATCATCAGTTTGTTTGGATTCAAGATTGAATTGGTGGGATTCCAGGGTGGAATTATTATCGCGCTTATGATGGGATATGTGGTTGCAAAGCTTGATGTCTTTTTTAACAAAAAGATACCGGATGTGATCAAACTTTTAGTCGCGCCATTGCTGACGGTGTTTATTTCTACCGTTCTGTTATTTACAGTTATCGGACCGGTAGGAAGAATTCTTTCTAATGGAATTACAGATGCAATGGTATGGGGAACGGACAACCTTGGAGTATTCGGTTATGCACTGTTTGCAGGAATTCAGCAGCTGGTAGTTATTACGGGACTGCATCATATTATCGGCGCCGTGGAAGCGCAGCTCATTGCAAGTACGGGAACGAACTTTATCAATCCACTGATGTCAGTTGCTCTGATGGGACAAGGTGGAGCTGTGCTTGGATATCTGGCAGTAAACTGGAAAAATTTAAAAGCCAGAGAATTGTGTATTCCAAGTTTCCTTTCTACGTTATTTGGAATCAGTGAGCCGGCAATCTTTGGGGTAAACTTAAGATATCGTTATCCTTTGATTGGAGGATGTATCGGCGGTGCTGTGGCAGGTGCGTATGTGTATTTCTCAAAATTGACGGCATTTGGATTCGGGACAACTGCTGTTCCGGGAATTGCGATTGCAAACCCGGCAAATCACGGATATCTGAACTATATTATCGCACATTTGATCGCATTGGCGATCGGAGCGATCTGCACAATCTGTTTTGGAAAAATAGCATGGAAAAAGAGTCACAAATAAGATAAAAGTAGAAGGAATAGAAGGTTATATATTATGATGAACAGAGAAGATTATGTAAAGCAAATACCGGATTATCAATATATGAGAGAGACGGTGAAGAAGGATGAGAACCGCTTACATTTTCACCTGATGCCGCCGACCGGTTGGATGAACGATCCAAATGGATTGTGTGAGTTTCAGGGCATCAATCATATTTACTTCCAATACACCCCGTTTTTGGCAGGCTGGGGAACGAAACTATGGGGACATTATACGACAACAGACTGGATTCATTTTCGGGAGTGTGAGCCGTTCCTGTTTCCGGATTGTGACTGGGACAGAGACGGTGTATACAGTGGGTCGGCATTTGTGGACGGAGACAAAATCCATTATTTTTACACCGGAAATGTAAAATTGCAAGATAAGGACTACGATTATATATTAGAAGGAAGAGAGCAGAATACGATTCATCTGGTAAGTGAGGATGGCGTGCATGCAGGTGAAAAACAACTTGTGATGACGAATGCAGACTATCCGGCAGATATGTCAAAGCATGTGAGAGACCCGAAAATATTTGCGAAGAACGGCAGATATTATATGGTTCAGGGAGCAAGGGATTGTGAGTCAAAAGGCTGTGTGCTTCTGTTTGAATCAGAAGATTTGATGACATGGAAGTATTTTGACCGGATTGTGCCGGAAGAAAAATTTGGCTATATGTGGGAATGTCCGGATTTGTTTGAAGTAGATGGACAGGAAATTTTGATTGCATGCCCGCAGGGGGTTCCAAAGAGCGGACATGATTATCAGAATGTGTATCAATGCGGATATTTCCCGATTGAGATGGATTTTGAAAATAAGAAATATAAACTTGGGGAATTTCATGAATTGGATAAAGGGTTTGACATCTATGCCACACAGACATTTCTTGATGAAAACGGCAGAAGAATTCTGATTGGCTGGATGGGAATTCCTGATGCGGATTATGACAATGATGCAACAGTGGAATATGATTGGATCCATGCACTGACAATGCCGAGAGTTTTAACATATCAAGATGGAAAACTAATACAGAAGCCATTAGAAGAATTAAAAAGTCTGAGAAAAAATAAAATGGTCACAAGTATTACATCTTTTGGTGAGTGGACGACGATAGACTGCTGTTTTGAGTTGTCTGTAAAGAGAGACGATGAGAATGCTGCGATGATACTCGGTCTCAGGGACGATGTGACTTTGACTTACAAGGATCACATTCTGAAGCTGGAACTTGGAAAAAGCGGGCATGGAAGAAAACAGCGCACGGTGCAGCTGAATAGTCTTAAGAATATGACTGTGTATTCAGATACTTCTGCCATTGAGATTTTTATTAATGATGGTGAGGAAGTGATGACGACAAGAGTATACAGTGAGAAATTGAACCAGAAAGTAAGATTTTTACAGTCTGAAACAGATGGTGAGATAGAGGTATACAATCTTGGAAGTTTTGTGATGGAGTAGTTACAAGATAGTTGGCAATATATTGACCATATAGTCTATTATTTGTATAATAGACTATATGGTTTATTTTATTGGAGGGATTATTTTGAAACAAAGTGAAAAAACAAAACGAACAAAAGAAAAAATTATGGCGGCTGCAATGGAAGAATTTGGAACAAAAAGCTATGATGCGGCATCGCTCAATACGATGTGCATTGAAAATCAGATTTCAAAAGGTTTGATTTATCACAACTTTAAGAATAAAGATGAGCTGTATTTGCAATGTGTCGGGCAGTGTTATGCACAGATGACGGAATATTTACAAAGGACAGAGGGCGATTTTACGGATGTACAAAGTGAATTGCAGGAAATATTACATTCCAGACAAGTATTTTTCGCAGAGAATCCGTATTGCTGCAATATATTCTTTGACAGTATCCTGCAGCCTCCGAAGCATCTCCAAGGGGATATCCGGCAGCTGAAAAAGGGATATGACATGTATCTTGCAAAACGGTATCGAAATCTGCTCGGGCGTCTGGAGCTGAGAGAAGGAATTTCAGAAGATTTTGCGCTAGAATATTTTATTATGTTTCAGGAAATGTTTAACAGATATTTCCGCGAAAAATCGGATAAAGACAATGAAATAAAATCGGTTATAGAAAATCATGAATCAAAATTAGAACAAATGCTGAACATTATGTTATATGGAATCGCAAAAGAGACAGGAGGAGTGGATACAAAATGTTAATACAAATATTACGTTTATTGATTATGGTAATTCTTGCGTTGGGCATCGGAAAGCTGGTTTCCAAATCAAAATTGCCGTCTATTTTGGGATGGCTGATTACGGGGATGGTTTTCGGACCGCATGCGTTTGCAGTGATGAATCAGGAAACTTTGGATGCAGGCTGGTATCAGATTGTCGTACATGTATTGGAATGTGCAGTCGGTCTTATGATAGGAACGGAACTTGTCTGGAACAAAATCAAACGTTCCGGAAAATCGATTGTCATCACAACACTTACGCAGTCACTGGGAACATTTTTTGTTGTCTCGTTGGTATTCGGCGTGGTATTCTATTTATCGGATATTCCGGTCTATCTGGCGTTTATTTTTGGAGGAATCGCGTTGGCGACTGCGCCGGCACTGGCATTATCGATCGTCAGAGAGTTTAACACAAAAGGACCGGTTACCGGAACACTGATTCCGATGGCTGCGCTGGATGATATTGTAGGATGTATTGTGTTCTTTACGACAATTGCAATCGTTGTGGGGAATCCGTCGTCAGGTGAACTTCCGGCGTATATGATTGCCTTGGTTGTGATCCTTCCGTTAATAATAGGAGCGGTGACAGGATTTTTTGCAGGAATGCTATTGAAAAGAGAACAGAATGCATTTGCAACGATGGCTACCTTAATCGGGATGATTTTAGTGACATCGGCTGTTGGATTTGTGTTTAAGCATTTCGTGATGCCAAGTCCGGTTTTGAACTTTATGTTGATGGGAATGGCTTTTTCAGCGGCATTTTCCAATATGGTTACAGAGGAGAGACTGGAGCAGATTATGCAGGGATTCAACCCGATTTTAGGAATCGCAATGATTATTGTGATATTGAATCTTGGAGCTCCGTTGGATTATCATTTGATTTTAGGGGCAGGTATGTTTACTGCAATTTATATCATTGCCCGTGCTGCAGGTAAATATTTTGGGGCATATTTTGGAGCGAGTGTTACAAAATCACCTGAAAGTGTCAAAAAATATCTTGGACTTACTCTTTTGCCGCATTCAGGAGTATCGCTTATGTTTACTGGAATTGCAGTGTCTGTATTAGCAGGACTGGCACCGGACTGTGCGAAAATTATTCAGGGAACAATTGCGGCAGCGGCGGTAATCAATGAAATCATCGCTGTAATTGCAGCTAAAAAAGGATTTGAGTGGGCTGGTGAAATGCAATAATTATAGACTATGAATTAAAACGAGAGGAATGGTGAAGATTATGAAACGATTTTTAGATTGTACGGCATCAGATTTTGAGAATATGAAGAAGAAAGAACTTCTTGAGGCAATTTCCGCAAGTGAGGGAAGAGTTCTTGTGTGTGAGACAATCGGGATATTACAACCGATGCTGGGGGATGTGACAAACGCAGAATTTGTGGCGTCGATGGGAGCAGATATGATTCTTTTGAATATGTTTGATGTCAATCATCCAGTGATTCAGGGATTGCCTAAGACAGAGGATAGAGAAGTTATTCGAAAAATAAAACAATTGACGGGAAGACCTGTCGGAATTAATTTGGAGCCATTGGAACAAGGAAAAGAAAGCAGTGTTGAGACAAATGAGATGTGGAAACTTTCCGGCGGACGTGTAGCGACACTCGAAAATGCAAAAACAGCAGTGGAAATGGGCGTGGATTTCATTGTGCTAACCGGAAATCCGGGAATTGGGGTCACAAATGCGGCGATTACGGATACCTTGAAGCTTTACAGAGAGCATTTGGGAGAACAGGTGGTGCTGATTGCCGGAAAAATGCATGCGTCCGGAATTTTATCTGAGTGTGGAGAACATATTTTAACGGAAGCAGATGTACGTGCTTTCGCAGAGGCAGGAGCCGATATTATCTTGCTTCCGGCGCCTGGAACGGTGCCGGGGATTACGATGGAATATGTGAGGAGTTTAGTAGTGTGCGCGCACAGTCTTGGAAAGATGACACTGACAGCAATCGGAACCTCTCAGGAGGGAGCGGACACAGATACGATAAAAGAAATTGCGTTAATGTGTAAAATGACAGGAACAGATCTGCATCATCTTGGAGATGCGGGATATGGCGGAATGGCTTTGCCTGAAAATATTTTGGAATACGGAAAGGTTATCCGTGGAATCCGCCATACCTATCACCGTATGGCCGTTTCCATCCGAAGATAGAGGGAGATAAAAATGAATGAAAAAATTGTCAGGAGATACGAATGATAAAGAAAATTAGATTTTTGATAGTAGGAATAGTAATGTTGTTGGCAATTGTTCTGCTTATCAGTAAACCACGTGAAAGTGAAGCGGAATCCCTTTTGTCTTATGCAAAGGCTATCGTAGAAGGAGAGGAGATAGAAACAAAGCAATATAGCGAGATAAAAACATATCTCCAGTCTTCAGAAAAAAAACAGTCAGCATGATTTTCTGACAGGTGTAACTGCTTATGCAAAGGAGGATTATCGGACGGCGGTGAAAGAGTTTACTTCAGCGGCGGAAAAAATTCAAGAACAAGACGATGATTTTATCAAAATCTATACATACGTTCTACTGAATGAATCGCTTCAATATGATGAAGGAGAAATAGAAGATTTCGCAGAAAACAGTCGAAAAGCGTTACATTATATGGCACAATCAAAAGAGTATAGAAATAACGTTGATCTATGCTGGAGAATCGCATCCATATTTTTGGAAAACCAGGAGGATAACAAGCAAGGTGCCAGACTTTTAGAAGAGTATGTGATAAATGTGAAGGGACTGAAAGCTGAAAGTAAGGTTAGGCTGTATGGAAACATTGGGCAATTATATTCGATAGCAGGGGATTATTCCGCTGCTTTACAATATTGTTGGCGTGGCCTTGAGTTCTTGGAATCCTCTCCTCTGATTCCGAATCATTCCAAATACATGTCAAAATTTTTTGCAGTGCTTGGAGATAATGCTTATGGATTGGAACAGTATCAAGCAGCAATCGAATATTATGAGCAATCTTTGGAGATTTTCCGAAAAAGAGAGGATGATCACCTGGTGGCAGATGCCAGTCTTGCTTTGGTCAATGAAGGAACCGCATATCTTGAGCTGGGACAGCATAAAAAAGTGCTTTCTGTGCTGGAGGAGCTAGATGAATTGATACCTAAATTACCAGAAGCACAGAAAGATGATATCCAAATTCTGCGGGGAAATCTAAGAGCACAGCTGTATATAGATGAGAGCAATCTTGAACAGGCAGAGTATGAACTGGAAACTGCAAAGGAGTTGCTGAACACAGATGATGTGGAATATTCTTTGAATAAGGATGTGTATTTAGATTATTCCTATGCAAGATGGTATAAGGAACAGGGAAGATTTGATGAAGCATTAGAGTTGTATCAGCAGATTGTCAGATGTTCAGCAGATGCGGGGCTTGGACTCGAAAAAAATGCTTATTCTGATATGGCAGATATTTATATGCAGGAAAATAATACGGATGCATATATCGCAACCCGTGAACAATATGTGAAAGTGATTGAACTTAAAAATCAGCAGTTAAGTACTGATTATATAGAATATTCGGAAAAAATTCATCAATATTATTCTTTGACGGAACAGCATCAAATCAGAAAAATCATCATTACAGTTATAAGTGTCATAGGAATTATTATATTAGCTGATATTGTATTTTTGCTGATAAAATGGCGAAAAAAGAGCTACACCGATCACATGAGCAGATTGTATAACCGTGAGTATTTGACAGGGTATATGAAAAAAAATAAAAAGAAACTGTCAGGTAAGCCATTGTCTCTGCTTATGATTGATATTGATTATTTCAAACAGTACAACGATTATTATGGACATGTGCAAGGAGACAAAGGGATTAAAGCGCTTGCAGAGATTCTGTCGGAGTCTGTTCGGAAAAAAAGATTTGGTTATACGATATGGCGGGGAAGAGATGCTTGTGATTCTTCAGGAAACAACAGCAGACTGTGCCAAGGATATAGCAGAGCGAGTCAGAAAGAATTTGGCGGATAAACATATTTCTCATGAGAAGTCAGAGGTGTCTGATCGATTGACGGTCAGTATGGGAATATATACGGTTTATTATAATGGCGAAGATATCTTTGAACTGATAGAAAAGGCAGATGAACTATTATATCAGGCAAAACGAAAAGGGAGAGATTGCTACGTATGTGGCTAAAAGGAGTTTTGAATCATTTAAAAAAGCGGTCAATGAAAGACCGCTTTTCTCTATCTCTTTCGCAGTCTGTGAATGATATTTTTTATTCCCACAGCAACAAATGTAAAAAATCCACTTAATAAGCATAAAAAGCCAATAGGAATTAAGAAAAAGTTTTCATGCAAAATTCCCTGTGCGTCAATATATTCAACTGACACAGCCTTTAGAAAAATGCAGGCGATTCCAATGCACAATAATATGCCGCCGATTGATATTGAAATTAAGTTGATCTTTGCTCGCTTCGTTTCGTTACCGTCTTTGATTAGTTTTTCTGTTAGATTATTCATCGTATTACCTCCTAATATTAAATCGTCAAGCGAAACAGAAAATAATCTAGACATAGATATAATCAATTCCAGGTCAGGCAAATTTTTATTGTTTTCCCAATTTGAAACAGCTTGTCTTGAAACACCTAATTGTTCAGCCATTTGCTCTTGAGTTAATTTCCTTTCTAACCGCATTTGTTTAATTTGTTTTCCAAAGTCCATTGTAAATTACCTCTTTCTGCTACAAGTTATTTTCTGCTTGCTTGATCTTGAAATCATCATAAGCGAAACCATGCTTTTTTATCAAGCAAGGCGTACTTGCATCCTGATTTTTTAGGGCAAACGATGCTTGCAATCCTTATAAATACTGGGGTTGACAGCTTTATAAAGATTATTATATCATTTTTGCAGTATCTCGGCAATCAGGGTATCTATATACTTCTGCTCAGACACCTTTGTTGACAAGTGTTTGCTTAGTAACTATAATGCAATATGCAACCATAGTTGTTAAGAAACAATCATCAATTCAAACAGTTTCAAAATGTTTGAAGAGAATGGGAGAATTACAGTATGGAGATTAAGAAAATACTACAAAACAAAGCACCGCAAGTTGCTATGAAACATCTTATGTCAGATGAAGTTATGGATCTGATCCATAAAAATATGAAACCAAGAGACACTATAATGGCATATTATCGCTGTGCGATTATGGAAGTTGAGACAAAATTTAAAGTGTTAAATGAACAGTTTTCATTGGAATATGATCGGAATCCAATTGAATCCATAAAATCCAGAACAAAATCGATGGAAAGTCTGGCAAAGAAGATCAGGGATAAGAATATTCCGCTGTCTATAGGTGCGATTGAGGAGAACATCAATGACATTGCAGGAGTAAGAGTGATATGCTCGTTTTGTGAAGATATCTATATGTTGGCAGATTGTTTGCTTAAGCAGGATGATATCACGCTTATAGAAATGAAAGATTATATTAAAAATCCTAAACCGAACGGATATCGTTCGCTGCATCTGATTATTTCGGTGCCGATTTTTCTAAAAGATGAGAAGCGGGATATGAAAGTAGAAGTACAGCTTCGAACAATTGCCATGGATTTTTGGGCAAGTCTGGAGCATAAAATCAGATATAAGAAAAATCTTTCAGATGACTTGCAAAGAGAGTTGGCAGAGGAATTATTGTACTGCGCAAATCAAAGTGCGGAATTGGACCTGAAAATGCAGGGGATTCGAAATAAGCTATAGAACATAAAAGTGGGAGACTATCGTATCGAAGGGGGATACGATAATCTCCCATTTCTTATTTAGTACGCAGACTAATCAACTGTAGAAAAGCAGACTTTTCATAATGAAAGATTGCAAGCCCTATAGATTCCATATCTTTAGGATTGATTTCAGTGGTAATAGCAACGTATAATGGTCTCATAAATTAAGACACTTTTTCGGACATTTTTTAATGAATCTGAT